>TARA_R110000823_G_scaffold159218_5_pt1 | contig 188992 bp, 174 predicted proteins | sample TARA_R110000823 | Tara Oceans TARA_R110000823 (sample SAMEA4397722) | marine metagenome | biome: Polar Biome; feature: [DCM] deep chlorophyll maximum layer (ENVO:01000326); material: water (ENVO:00002006), including particulate matter (ENVO:01000060) such as... | depth 20 m | reverse complement strand
AAAAGTGGTCCCACATGGGCTCGAACCATGGACCCCCTGATTATGAGTCAGGTGCTCTAACCAGCTGAGCTATGGGACCCGATAATAGTTTGCAAATGTAAAACACTTTATAAATACAGCAAAACTATTTTTAGTTATTCTCAATTTCTTGACACAGCTCTACCAACACACCATTTGCAGATTTAGGGTGAAGAAACGCCACCAGCTTATTGTCAGCACCTTTTTTTGGTTCTTCATTCAGCAATATAAAACCTTCATTTTTAAGGCGCTCCATTTCATTTAAAATATCAGTAACCGCAAAAGCAATGTGATGAATTCCCTCCCCTCTTTTTTCTATAAACTTTGCGATTGGGCTTTCAGGGTTTGAAGCTTCCAAAAGTTCTATTTTACTTTCGCCACAACGAAAAAAGGAAGTTTCAACTCCTTCGCTTTCCACCTTTTCGCTTTTGTAGGGCCCACTTCCCAATAAAGCTTCATAAATTTTATTGGCTTCAACAATATTTTTTACCGCAATGCCTATGTGTTCTATTTTTTTCATATTAATAAGTTGATTGCTCAAAAATACAAACTTAATACCATTGAATTTCATTAAGCTTGTGGCTTCATTAACATTCGGTACGGTTTTATGTTATATTTTTGCAGTATGGAAGAAAGCAACAGACAAAAGAAAATAGCAGGTGTTCTGCAGAGCGACCTTGCAAACGTGCTGCAGAATATGCTTCGCGAAGCAGGGCAAATGGGCATTATTATTTCGGTAAGTAAAGTGAGCGTAACTACAGACCTTTCCATTGCGAAGGTTTATGTAAGCGTTTTTCCAGCAGATAAAGCCGAAGCCATTGTGGCTGAACTCAATAAATTAAAGCCAAACATTAAACATCAAATTGCCCAATTAACCAAGCACCAATTGCGTAAAATGCCAAATCTTTCATTTTATAATGATGATTCATTGGAATACATTGAAAATATTGACAAAGCAGTAAAGGGTGAGGAAAACCCGTTGAAAAATCCAGATTTACTTCCGAAACGAAAAAAATCATAGCTTGAATTTTTCGCTCTACATCGCCAAGCGCTATTTATTTTCAAAAAGCAGCAACAACGCCATAAATATTATCACGGGCATTGCCGCGGTGGGTGTAGTGGTTGGCGCAATGTCACTATTTATAGTGCTTTCGGGCTTTTCGGGCTTAAAGGATTTTAGTCTTCAGTTCACGAATGTTTTTGACAGCGATCTTAAAATTCTTCCTTCAAGTGGAAAAACAATAACATTTTCCGAAGCCCAAAAAGAGCAATTGAATGCTATAGCAGAAATTGAAACCGTATCAAAAATAATTGAAGAGCGCGTTTTTCTCCATTACAAAGGCAAAAACCATATTGCATACATAAAAGGAGTGGATTCGCTGTATGGCAAAGTGACGCAGCTGGATAGCATACTATATTACGGTGATTGGTTTGTTGAAAACCAAAACGAAGTGGTGGTGGGGCTTTCTACCATTGCAAAACTATCGATGGGCGTTCGTGATTATGGCGCACCGTTGGAAATTTACGTGCCAAAACCTGGAACGGGCCAGCTAAATGCGCTTGACCCATCGGATGCATTTAGTAAGGAAAATATGGTTGTTTCCGGCGTGTATCAAGTAAATGAAGATCTTGATGCAAAATATGTCTTTACAGATTTGGATTTTGCCCGAAACCTTCTTTCTTTGGACACTACAAAGATTTCTTCCATTGAAATGAAATTGTTGTCCACCGCTTCTGAAGAATTGGTGCGTGAAGAGATTGAAAAAATCTTTCCTAAAGGAATTATCATCAAAAACCGAATTCAACAAAATGATGCGCTCTATAAAATGCTGAATACCGAAAATATTGCGGTTTATCTAATTTTTACTTTGGTATTGATAATCGCACTTTTCAACGTAATTGGTTCCATAATTATGATGGTTTTGGACAAACGGAAAAACATTAAAACACTTTACAATCTAGGTGCTTCTTTGCCCGAAATTCGCAGCATCTTTTTCCTGCAGGGCACGCTAATGACCGTGCTTGGTGGTTTGTTGGGGATTATTTTGGGAATTCTTGCCGTAATGGCGCAACTGAAATTTGAGTTTGTAGCTATAACCAGCACCCTGCCCTATCCTGTGAAATTGGAGTTGCTGAATATTGTAATTGTTTTTATAACGATTAGTGTTTTAGGGATTATAGCTTCAAAAATTGCTTCCAGCAGAGTTCGGGAGAAGTTGTTGGTTTAATCCAGAAAATTACAATTCCTTTTAATGTTGGTAAATATTTAAACGATTAAATATTCTGGATCTGCACCCAAACTTATCAATGCATTACAAATCTCTTCCGTGAAAATCTCAGGACCGCAAACGTAAAAACGAGAGCTAAAATCACCAATAGTCTCTATAAGAAACTTACGGTCAATTCTGCGTTCGCGAAAACCGATTACTCCTTCTTGAGTAAATACATTTCTGTAGGCCGGACCCAATAATTTAGTTAATTCATCGTGTAAAATGATGTCTTCCTTGGTTTTATTTGAATACAAAAGCGCAAGATTGCGCAGATTTCCACTTTCGAAAAGCGCTCTGAAAATTGCGATAAAAGGGGTAATCCCAGTACCGCCCGCAATGAATATTCCCGGACCTTTATATTGAATTGTTCCATAGACAGAATGAAGTAACAAATCATCGCCGGTATTCAGCTTGCCCATTTGGGATGTTACACCTTTGTGGTCATCATATATTTTAATAATAAATTCTAAATGATCCCAATGTTGCAATGAAGTAAAGGAAAACGGCCTAACTTGATCCTCCCAACCCGGTTGATTGATGGATATGAGCACCGATTGCCCCGGAGTATATTCAAAATCTTTAGGCTTTTCTAATACGAAACGCTTAACGTTATGGGTAATGTAATATGTGTTTAGTATTTTGAGCTTATTCATTGTGATAGTTGAGCTTCAAAGATAAAGACAATTAAAGTACATAATCCCTTTAAGCAAACTCATAATCCCCAAACGCTTCCAAAACCTCATCAAATGCTTCAAAAACGGAAGCAGAATCATCGCTGGTTACCATTTTCATTCGGTATTCCTTAAAGTTGGGAATTCCTTTAAAATAGTTGGTATAGTGACGGCGGGTTTCAAAAACACCGAGGGTTTCACCTTTCCAGTCTATCGCCATTTGCAGATGACGTTTTGCGGCTTCCACGCGCTCTGCCATTGAGGGTGGAGATAAGTGCTCCCCGGTTTCAAAATAGTGTTTTACTTCCTTAAAAAACCATGGATAACCAATGCTAGCACGACCTATCATCGCGCCGTCCAACCCGTATTTATCGCGCATTTCCATCGCTTTTTCCGGCGTATCCACATCGCCATTTCCGAAGATAGGAATGTGCATTCGCGGGTTATTTTTTACCTCTGCAATTAGTTTCCAATCGGCTTCGCCTTTATACATCTGCGCACGCGTACGACCGTGAATGGAAAGTGCTTGGCAGCCCACATCCTGCAAACGTTCGGCAACCTCAACAATTTTTATGGAATCGTGATCCCAACCCAAGCGTGTTTTTACGGTAACGGGTAGTTTGGTGTGTTTTACCATGGCTTCGGTAAGGCTTACCATTAAATCGATATCTTTTAAAATACCTGCGCCAGCACCTTTTGAAACTACTTTTTTTACCGGACAGCCAAAATTGATGTCGATCATATCTGGACCACTGGCCTCAACTATTTCAACACTGCGCAGCATCGACTCTAACACGGCGCCAAATATTTGAATTCCCACGGGACGTTCCTTTTCGTAAATATCGAGCTTCATCACGCTTTTGGCGGCATCGCGAATGAGACCTTCCGAAGAGATGAATTCCGTAAAAACCACATCGGCTCCCTGCTCCTTGCATAGCGCGCGGAAAGGTGGGTCGCTCACATCTTCCATCGGAGCGAGCAGCAACGGGAAGTCTGGCAATTGTATGTTTCCTATTTTTGGCAATTCTTAAGTTTTGGAACTGCAAAAGTAGTAAATATCAGTAATATGAAATTTTAAAAGAATTTATTTGCCCTCTAGCCTGTCGCCCTCGTCGGTTTCTATTTTTTTGCTGTTATCACGAAGTCGGGCATTTCCGAAGTTGTATTTGAAACCTACTCGGAGCAATCTACTTTCAGTATTTGCATAATAATAGTTGTCTTGGTTATAATAATTTGAAACTGACGCGGTGTTATTAAGGGTGTTAAAAACATCATCTACTCCCACGGTCAAACTTGCACGCTTGTCCCAAAAATCCTTTCTAACCGATACGTTAACATAGCTTTGGTTTTCAAAAAAACGGTTACCAAACACGAAGTTTGAAATGTAAACTCCAGTTAAATCAGCCGTAAAGGAACGATCCTTGGAAAGAGTAAAGTGATTGGTGAGAAAAATATATTGTCCAAAAGTATCATTAGTGTTGGTTTCTGCTGCGCTTTGCAGCGCGTAAAATTCATTGGCCAAATAAAAGGAAGAGGTATTTAAATGAAGCCACCACCAAGGGTTGAGCGAACTAAAATACGTTATATCAAAAGCATATTGATAGCTTTTGATCATATTGGCATCTATACTGCTAAGCGTGCTGTTTGTGTTGTTTTGAAGTACCAATATGTCTAGACTATTCTCAACATTTTGGTAGTAGAGCTCAAAAAATAGTTTGCCCTTGTGATCAAAAGTAAGTGTGATTTTATCTTCAATTGCAGGAACCAGTTTTGGGTTACCCCCATTGAAGTTTCGTTCTGTAATAAAATATTTGAATGGATTTAAACTTTGATAGCGGGGTCTTTCCACACTGCGACTGTAACTCAGTCCAATCCCGTTGTTATCGTTTATTATATAATGAAAAGATGCTGAGGGGAAAAGATCAAAATACTGCTGGTTGTTCACCTGCCCAAAAGAACGGGAAATGGCATCAATGTCTGTATATTCCCCACGAAGACCAGCGGCAATGCTCCATTTTTCCCAATCTTTTTCAAAATTTATATATTCTGCAAAAATATTCTCTCTATAGTTGAAATTATCTGAAAGTGAATTGTTGAAAGTTGTGTTGTTGCTCAATACATCAAAGAAGTCTAATTTGCTTTCAGTGTCAATACTGCTGAATTTGAACCCTGCTTCAAAGGTTCCGCCCCACAATTCCGAGGAAACATCGGCCTGTCCCGTAAAAATGTCGCTTGTTTGTTCAGAATCTGTGTAAAAACTGTTGTTCCTCAAAAGATTGCCGTTTGGTAATAAATAATCGGAACTCACGCTTTGGTTTTGGGTGTTGTCGTAATAAATATAATTAGCCGAGATTGCCAATGTTGCGCCATTTTCATTTAAAACACGGTTATAGTCCAAGGCAAATGTCAAATTTTGTTTTCCGTAATCCACATAGCTTAAGGTAGTGATTGTGGAATCTAACTGACGCTGTGGGTTAAAAATTAAAGAGTTGCCATTGTTATGGTATTTAACTTCAGGCGTAAGTGAAACGTTTGAAGTAATGCTGATTGTGTTTTTATCGTTTAGCGTAAAGTCCAATACAACATTTCCGTTGTGATTGCTACGCTCCGTAGTTCGGTTAAAGTCGGTTTCCCAAATAGATTTAGTGGAGACCTCGTCTGGCTGAAAATAGCGAATGTAGTTTTCATCTTCCTTATATTCTTTTTTATCTGCATAAGAATAACTCGCATAAATGTTTACCCAATTATTTTTATAAAAATGCGAAGTCCCAAAATTATATTTTGGGTATATTCCTTGCTCGTAGTTCGCATTTACGGAGCCTTTATAACCAATGGAAATCGCTTTGGAAGTAATAATATTCAGTACCGTTCCTGCGTCCGCATCGTATTTTGAGGAAGGATTTGTAATTACTTCAACAGATTTAATGGCCGCCGCATCGGTATTCTGCAATAGTGAATATACTTCTTCTGCGGAAAGATACACCCGCTTGCCATTAATATAAATAACCGGAGTAGATAGTTTTATTTGGATATTTTCGTTTGTAACGATAACACCCGGTGTTTTCTTTAAAAGATCTACGGTACTGCCCGTGGAAAGTGAAGTGTTCTCCACTTCAAAAACAAGTTTGCCAGGGGTTTTACGTATGGTTGGCAGTTTTGCAACAACTACCGTTTCATCTAGCATTTGTTGGTTTTCCCTTAAAACTAAGTTGCCTAAATTTTTATTTGAAGAAAGTTGAATGGTTTGTTGCTTATCTTCAAAGCCAATATAGCTGAAGTTTATAATATAGGTTCCTGCTTCTAAATTTTTCAGAACAAAAGAACCGTCTTCATCCGTAGTAGTACCTTTTAATGGATTTTCTCCCTCATTTTCATAAACCAAAACATTCACAAATGATAGTGGGGCGTTATTTGTATCCAATACATTCCCAGAGACAGAAAAGTCTTGTGCCATCAAAACTCCTGCTTGAAGGCAGGAAAAAAACATAATAAGTCTTGTCATAACATAAGTAGATATCTGGGGCGACACCCGTTACTATGATTCTTTATCTGGGGAGAAAACTAAGTTTGTATAGCTGAAATACAGCTTTACACTACAAATATGTTAAAAATTTATTAAACAAAAACAATCTCAACACAATTATTTTAAGTGTTTTAATGATAGCACATATAATCACTCTTTTAATCTATATTTGCAACTTGTAGCACGAGAAGGAATTTTTATGAAGAACATTCGCAATTTTTGCATCATCGCCCACATTGACCACGGAAAAAGTACCTTGGCAGACCGTCTATTGGACGCCACTGGCACCGTGACCGATCGCGAAAAACAAGCACAGTTGCTTGACAATATGGACTTGGAGCGCGAGCGCGGCATCACCATTAAAAGTCACGCCATACAAATGGATTACGTATATAATGGTGAAAAATATACCCTAAATTTAATCGATACTCCCGGTCACGTGGATTTTTCATATGAAGTTTCCCGGTCCATCGCCGCTTGTGAAGGTGCTTTGTTGATTGTAGATGCCGCACAAAGTATACAGGCGCAGACCATTTCTAACTTATATTTAGCTTTGGAAAACGATTTGGAAATAATTCCAGTTTTGAACAAAGTAGATCTTCCATCTGCAAATGTTGAGGAGGTAACCGATGATATTGTGGATCTTTTGGGCTGTAAAGCCGAAGAAGTAATTCCGGCAAGTGCCAAAACCGGATTGGGAATAGATGAAATTTTGAGTGCCATTATTGAGCGTATTCCTCCGCCAAAAGGCAACCCAGACGAATCTTTGCAGGCTTTGATATTTGACTCGGTTTACAATCCTTTTCGGGGCGTTGAAACCTATTTTAGGGTTCTTAACGGTGAAATCAGAAAAGGGCAGCACATCAAGTTTATGGCTACCGGAAAAAGTTATTTTGCCGATGAAGTGGGTACGCTAAAACTGAAACAACAGCCAAAAGACCTAGTAAAAACAGGCGATGTTGGCTATCTTATTACAGGAATAAAGGAAGCGAAAGAAGTAAAAGTGGGTGATACAATTACAGATTCCAAAAACCCGACCGTCAATATGATTGAAGGTTTTGAAGATGTAAAACCCATGGTTTTTGCAGGAATATATCCCGTGGATACCGAAGATTACGAAGAGTTGAGAAACTCCATGGAAAAGCTACAGCTAAATGATGCTTCGCTGGTTTTTATACCTGAAAGTTCTGCTGCACTTGGTTTTGGTTTCCGCTGTGGATTTTTGGGAATGCTTCACCTTGAAATTATTCAGGAAAGACTTGAAAGAGAGTTTGACATGACGGTAATTACCACCGTTCCAAACGTTTCCTATCACGCTTATACAAACAAAGAACCGGATACACCAATCTTGGTTAATAATCCTTCAGACCTTCCCGATCCTTCAAAGCTCAACCGTGTTGAGGAGCCATATATTAAAGCTACAATCATTACAAAATCAGACTTCGTCGGTTCTGTAATGTCACTTTGTATTGAAAAAAGAGGTGAAATTACCAACCAAACATATTTAACCACCGAAAGGGTTGAACTTACTTTTGACATGCCTTTGGCGGAAATTGTTTTCGACTTTTATGATAGATTAAAGACCGTTTCCAAAGGTTATGCGTCTTTTGACTATTCCCCAATAGGAATGCGCCAGTCGCACCTTGTAAAAGTAGATGTTCTCTTAAACGGAAACATTGTGGACGCACTTTCGGCCTTACTTCACCGTGATAATGCATATGATATTGGAAAGAAAATTTGTGAAAAATTGCGACAATTAATCCCAAGACAGCAATTTGACATTCCAATACAAGCGGCAATCGGCGCAAAAATTATTGCCCGCGAAACCGTAAAAGCACTTAGAAAAGACGTTACAGCAAAATGTTACGGTGGCGATATTTCGCGTAAGAGAAAACTTTTGGAAAAGCAGAAAAAAGGAAAGAAACGTATGCGCCAAGTGGGCAATGTGGAAATTCCGCAGGAAGCTTTTATGGCGGTGTTAAAGCTTAATGATTAATTAGCTCAATTATTACAGCTTGCCCCAGCTTCCACTAAACCAGAAACATAGACATCATAAGGCGTTCCCGTGTTTTGTCCGTTAACTGAAGCATTGCCATCACCTTCCTCACATACTTGAAAGCTCGTGGTTTCAGGAGAAGAGCAAGTAGTACAGCCTCTTCCGTCGTCTTTTTTACAGGAAAACACAGTGAATCCTGAGATTATAGCTATAATAAAAAAGAGTTTTTTCATTGGAAAGGTTTTGTTGAAAACGGTTTGTAGCAGTAATTATTTTGGGGCAGCAACCTCTTTTTTGGTTTTGGTTGCATTTGCCACATCTTCAAAATCCATCGGCTTGCCTAGATAGACTAACGCGCTTCCTTCTTCAACTTCCAGTTCGTCGGGCGCAGTTATTAAATCCAAAAATCCATTAGGGCGTTTTAGAAAAAGAGGAATGGCACTTTCATTTTCACCAATAATATTTAGTACTCGTAAAAATTGGCTTTCACTTCCCACGGGAATTTCTTGAATTGAAGGAAAGTCGTGTGCAACTTCGGTAAACCGGGTATAGTCGTGGGTATATGAAAACAATTCCCGAGCAGAAAGATGTTGGCGCTCCCGCATTTCTTCCGAAGTCATCAAACGGAAGGTTCCGTTTTCTCCAAAATATTTTCCAAAACGGCTAATAGCCTGCTTATTAATTTCATCATTGCCTGTCATGGCAAGCAAATAGCCCACATCGTTCAGCTCAATATTATCCGTAAGATCATCTGAATAAATATTTGCAGTAATTGCCTCAAGGCCCAGCTCTTTGGCCTTATTCACATTTAATCTGTTTGAATCCAACAAAACCACATGCCTTCCACTTTTTTGAAGATAAGATGCTATAAGTCTTGATACCTTAGATGCCCCCACAATCAAAATTCCATCAGATTTTTTTAGGAATACCCCAACCATTGAGGCAACGGGTCTTGCGGTTGTGGCGTTCAACAAAACTGTTACCAAAACAACGGCAAATACTAATGGAGTAATATATTCTGCACCCGGCTCACCCTTTAATACCAATTTAGTTCCAAAAAGTGAGGCAATACCCGCTGCTACGATACCTCGTGGGCCCACCCAGCTTATGAATATTTTTTCATTTATTTTAAGTGACGAATTAACGGTACTGAGAAATACTCCCAAGGGTCTTAAAACGAATATTACAATTGCCATTAAAATGGCGGTTTTCCAATTATAAACCAGCAAGAGATCATCCAGGCTAATGTTTGCAGCCAAAAGGATAAATAAAATTGAGATCAACAAAACACTAAGTGATTCCTTAAAATACAGCAATTCCTTTAAACTGGGCAGATCACTATTACCCAAAAACATTCCCATTACTACGACCGAAAGCAAACCTGATTCGTGCGCAAAAAGATCGCTTTCTACAAAAATCAGTAATACAACCGACAGCGAAACTACATTCAATAGGTAGTGCGGAATCAATTTCTTTTTAATAGCAAAATAAAGTGCATATCCTCCAGAAATACCAAAGGCAAAGCCTATTAATATAATTTTTCCAAATTCAATAATAGCTTGTTTGGTGTACCCGCTGTCGTGCTCAACACTAATAAATTCAAACACCAATACCGCTACCAATGCGCCTATGGGGTCTATCAATATTCCTTCCCATTTTAGCACTGCTGAAACATCTTTCTTCAATGGAATATTTCTCAAAATAGGAGTAATTACAGTTGGGCCGGTTACAATTATCAAAGCAGCAAATAGGAAAGATATTTTCCAACTAAGGCCAAAAACGTAGTAGGCAGCAACGCCAGCTCCCAAAAAAGTAATAACTGAGCCCAAACTAATAAGCTTCACGATTACCGGCCCTACTTTTGAAATTTCACCACGCCTTAAAGTCAATCCGCCTTCAAAAAGAATAATACCTATGGCTAGGGAAACAAAATAAAAGAGGTTTTCTCCAGGGAATAAACCTTTGCCATCACTATAGATAGGTTGTATCCATTGGGTTCCATCTTCAGAAAAAAGTGTAGAAATAGGGCCAACAAAAAGACCGATTAAAATTAGGGGTAAAATAGCGGGTATCTTGAATTTCCAGGCCACCCATTGGGCCAATATCCCTAAAATTATAATTCCGGCAAGTTCTACCATATGGTTGGGTTTTGGGCGAATTTAAGCATATTTAATTCCGCCGGATTATTAATGATTTGTTAAAAATAGCATAATTAATTAATTCTTCGGGGTTTGGTCTGTAACGCTTTTATTAATTTGCGACTCATTTCTTCATATTATGCAATTATTCCCTATTGAAGCTGGCAATTTTAAACTTGATGGCGGCGCCATGTTTGGCGTTGTACCAAAAACCCTGTGGAACAGGACCAATCCTGCCGATGCCAATAATATGATAGATATTGCTGCTCGCTGTCTTCTTATTGAAAACGGGAATCGGCTTACATTGATTGACACCGGAATGGGTAACAAGCAAAGTGAGAAATTTTTTGGTTATTATTACCGATGGGGAGATTTCAACATAGACGACTCACTTAAAAAACATGGTTTCCATCGCGATGATATTACCGATGTTTTTATGACCCACCTCCACTTTGACCACTGCGGCGGCAGTGTTCAGTGGAACAAAGACCGTACAGGCTATGAGCCAGCTTTTAAAAATGCTACATTCTGGAGCAACAAAGGCCATTGGCAATGGGCTACGGAACCAAACCGAAGGGAACAAGCTTCTTTTTTAAAGGAAAACATTTTGCCGATGCAGGAAAGCGGGCAACTTAAATTTGTTGCACAGCCCAATTCAGATTATGCAGAAGCGAATGAACTTGATTTTGGAATCCTTTTTGTAGATGGGCATACAGATAAACAAATGATTCCGCATATCAATTACAAAGGGAAAACCTTGGTTTTTATGGCAGATTTGCTTCCTACAGCCGGCCATTTACCATTACCTTTTGTGATGGGTTATGATACCCGCCCCTTATTAACCCTTCCCGAAAAGGAGAAATTTCTTAATAATGCTGCGGAAAACAATTTTTACCTCTTTCTTGAACACGATGCCCACAACCCAATAATAACGGTTCAAAATACTGATAAAGGTGTTCGTTTAAACGAAACGTTATCACTCAACGAATTTTTTAATTAACTTATAATTTCTAAAATGAAACTATTTAAGATTACCTTATTTGCGGTTGCAATGTCAACTGTTTTGACAGGATGCGGAAGCGGAGCCGCTATTATTGCAACTCCCATTCAAAATATTGATTCCAATCCATTAAAAACAACTCCTCTTACTGACGAGCAGTTAAAGCACTGGCCGGCAATGGATTTAGTAAAAGATACCGTGCCCGGGATGAGTGTGGACAAAGCCTACAGCGAAATCATAAAAAAGCGCAAAGGCGAAATCGTTATCGTTGGGGTAATAGACAGTGGTGTGGATATTGACCACGAAGACCTTAAAAATGTAGTGTGGACCAACCCTGGCGAAATAGCAGGAAATGGTATTGACGATGATAAGAATGGTTTTGTGGATGATGTTCACGGTTGGAATTTTCTAGGAGATATTGTTGGTGAAAACATGGAGTACGTTCGCATCATCAGAAAATTTAAACCGAAGTTTGAAGGAAAGAGTGAAGCTTCAATCAGCGCTGCAGACCGAGAGAATTATGCAACTTATCAAAAAGCCAAAGCTGAATATGAGAAGGAGTTTTCAGAAATAACGGCAAACAAGGCGCGTTACGAGCAGATTCTTTCGCAATTAAAGCCAACACATGAGGCAATGGTCAAAAAGCTTGGAAAAGAAAATTATACCAAGGAAGATCTTTCTGCATTACAAAACCCATCACCACAAGAACAACAGCAAATAGCGATGCTTAGCCAAATGCTGAATTTTGCAGATTCGGTTCCGGAAGTTTTGGAAGAACTGGAGGGAGGCATTGAGTATTTTACCGATAGATTGGATAACAATTTCAATATGACTAAAGATTTCCGGGGCGTTTTGGGCGATAATCCTGAAGATATTGCAGACAATATTTACGGCGACAATAACGTGGCCGGTCCAGATCCCACAAAAGAAAACGTAAAACACGGAACCCACGTGGCAGGAATTATTGCAGCAGAGCGCAACAACGGCATCGGAATGGACGGTGTTGCAAACAACGTGAAAATTATGGCTATTCGGGCAGTACCCGATGGTGATGAATATGATAAAGATATCGCATTGGCCATTCGTTATGCGGTTGACAATGGTGCAAAAGTGCTTAACACCAGCTTCGGAAAATATTATTCTCCACAAGCAGATTGGGTTTATGACGCCATTAAATATGCAGCTTCAAAAGATGTTTTAATCGTGAATGCAGCCGGAAACGATGGTTTCGATTTAGATACCGTAAACGTTTATCCAAACGATCAATTTGATAACGGTTCCGAAATGGCAGATTCATTTTTGACTGTTGGAGCTCTTAATTACAAATATGGAAGCGAAATGGTTGCAAACTTTTCAAACTACGGAAAAACCAACGTGGATGTTTTTGCGCCAGGCGTTAAAATTTGGGCAACTACCCCTTTAAATACCTATGAATTTTTACAGGGAACCTCAATGGCTGCCCCAGAAGTTGCAGGCGTTGCCGCAATGATTCGTTCCTATTACCCCAACCTTTCCGCACAACAGGTAAAACAAATTTTGATGGATAGCGGTCTTTCAATTAACACTCAGGTTGTTTTGGGCGGAGAATCTTCGAACACTGAATCTTTCTCGAATATTTCAAAATCGGGTAAAATGGTGAATATGTATAATGCCCTAATTATGGCAGATAAAATGGCTAACTTATGAGGCATGTTTTAACTAGCTTATTCTTTATTTCTGTATTTTTTTCCGCCTTTGCACAGAATAGCAGCTATTGGCAACAGCAAGTTGATTATAAAATGAACGTCGATGTGGACGTAAAAAACTTTCAATATAAAGGAACACAGGAGTTGAAATACACAAACAATTCTCCCGACACTTTGAATAAGGTTTTCTACCATCTTTACTTTAATGCTTTTCAGCCGGGTAGTGAAATGGACGTGCGTTCGCGCACCATCGCAGATCCGGATAGCCGCGTGATGGATAGGATTTCAAAACTATCACCTTCAGAAATTGGATACATAAAACCAACGCTGTTCACCCAAGATGGCGTTGCCGCAAACTATACTATTAGAGGTACGGTGATGCAGGTTATGCTGAACAAACCTATTTTGCCAGGTGAAAGCACTCTTTTCAATATGGAATGGGATGCACAGGTTCCCTTACAAATTCGTCGTTCAGGACGTGATAGCTCAGAAGGCGTTGCACTGACTATGACCCAATGGTACCCAAAACTTGCAGAATACGACTTTGAAGGATGGCACGCCGATCCGTACATAGCACGCGAATTTCACGGTGTTTGGGGCGATTTTGACGTTACTATAACCATTGATGCCGATTATACAATTGGCGGAACCGGTTATCTTCAAAATCCAGCTGAAGTGGGTCACGGTTACACCGAACCCGGACAGAAATGGATGAAACCCAAAAAAGGAAAATACACTTGGCATTTTTTAGCGCCAGACGTACACGATTTTGCCTGGGCCGCAGATGATGAATATATACACGACACATATCCTGGCCCTAATGGTGTAAAGCTGCATTTCTTTTATAAAAACGATCCTGAAATTGCCGAGAATTGGAAAAATCTTCAACCAAAAACTGCTGCATTGATGGAGTTTTTCAATGAGCAAATTGGGGAATATCCATATGAACAATATTCTGTAATTCAAGGCGGTGACGGCGGAATGGAATACGCCATGAGCACGATGATTACTGGAAAGCGTGAGTTTGGAAGTCTTGTAGGCGTAACCGCTCATGAGCTGGCGCATTCGTGGTTTCAATTTGTTTTGGCTACTAACGAGAGCAAACACGAATGGATGGATGAAGGTTTTACATCCTATATTTCAGATGAAGCTATGAATTATGTGATGGAAGAAAACAAGCCAAATCCACATGCTGGTTCGTACAGAAGTTATTTTTATATGGCTACAAGCGGGGCAGAACAGCCATTAAGCACCCACGCAGATAGGTACGCCAGCAACCGCTCTTATGGTATAAATGCATACAGCAAAGGCTCAGTATTTTTAACGCAATTGGGATACATTATCGGGCCTGAAAATCTTTCAAAAACATTGAAGCGTTATTATTCAGATTTCAAATTTAAGCACCCAACACCAAATGATTTTATCCGCACCGCGGAAAAGGTTTCTGGTTTTGAATTGGATTGGTACTTAACGGATTGGGCGCAGACTACCAATACTATCGATTACGGAATAAAATCTGTAGAAAGTGAAGGGGAAAACACTAAAGTAACTTTAGAAAGAATTGGCTTAATGCCAATGCCTATAGACCTTTACGTAACCTATGAAGACGGTACACAAGAATTGTTTTACATCCCATTGCGAATGATGTGGGGTGAAAAACCAAACCCATTTACCGATTTAAAACGCACTGTTTTGACGGATTGGGCTTGGGCATATCCCACGTATTCCTTTGAAATAAAGAATGAAAAAAAAGTAAAAAATATGATGATTGACGCCACGCGAAGAATGGCAGATATTAATCCTGAAAACAATATTTGGGAAAAACGATAATCTTTACTTTCCTTTTTTCAAAGAGACCTCGCAAGTGCTAAATCCTGCGGGGTCTTTTTATATATTTACAGTGTGAACCAAAAATTTCCCAAAAGCCAAAAGCTTAAAAGCTCTAAAACAATTGAAAATTTGTTTTTGGAAGGGAAAACACATTCCAAATTTCCAATAAAAGTACTTTTTCTTCCGAAGGAAAACCTTGAATCAAATCTCGCTGCTTTTGCTGTACCAAAGAGAAATTTTAAATCGGCAGTGGATCGAAACCGCGTAAAAAGACAGCTTCGCGAAGCCTATCGGCTTAACAAACACCTACTTGATGAAATTCACGGCAAGAAATTTGTGATGCTCTTTCTATTTTTGGGAAAAGTTAAACCGCAGTACACCGAACTTGAAAAAGCAATGGTAAAGCTGCTTAAAAAATTACGGGATGAAAACAATTAGCACTTTACTTTTATTGTTCGTTTTGGGATGTTCAAACGGAAGTTCCAACAAAAATTACGAAGCAGGTTCTGCTATGGCGGAAATGGATATGGCCGAAGAAGCCGTAGTAACACAGCAACTTGTTCCACCACCTTCATCTGAAGAAAGTGAACAAAAAATAATCAAAACAGCCCGTTTGGCTTTTGAAACAAAGGATGTGGAAGCAACACATAAGAAAATCCTACAACTGGCTTCACAGAACAAAGGCTTGGTGCAAAACGACAACAGTGGAAAAGATTACAACCGAATTTATAAATATTTAACAATTCGCGTTCCGACTGAAAATTTTCAAAAGTTTATTGACGGTATTTCCGAAGGGGTTGACTATTTTGATCAACGTGATATTTCCCGACAGGATGTTTCCGAAGAATTTGTGGATCTATAAGCGCGTTTAAAAGCAAAACGCACGCTGGAAGACCGCTACCTAGAATTGCTTAAAAAAGCAAATAACGTAAAGGAAATGCTTGAAATAGAACGCGAACTTTCCAACATTCGTGAGGAAATTGAAGCAAAACAGGGTCGCTTACAGTATCTTGAAAACAAGGTTTCAATGAGCACGGTAAATATTGAGTTTTACAAAACCACTGCGGAAACAGGCATCACCCAATCTTACGGGCAAAAAATGAAAAACGCGCTGCAAGGGGGTTGGAACGGTATTTCGGTATTTTTCCTGGGCATTTTATACCTTTGGCCTTTATTCCTCGTTGCAATAATTGTTGTTATCATTCTTCGTATATTTCTGAAGAGAAGAAAGAAAAATTAAAAAGTTATTTAGTTATTGGGTTACTAAGTTTTTAACCATAAACTCTTAATAACTCAATAACTAATAACCCATTAACCTAAAATGATGAAAAAAAGAATAATAGTTCCCATCATCGCTGTCGGTATATTTTTTACTACCGTAAGTTTCAAAAGTGACTTTTTTGAAATTGCAAAGCAGATTGAAATCTTTACCACACTTTTCAAGGAATTGAACATGAATTACGTGGACGAAGTAACGCCCGCAACCCTTATGGACAAAGCCATTAAAGGAATGTTAGAAGATTTGGATCCATACACGGTGTATTGGAACGAACAACAGGTAGAGGATGCCAAAATCAACAATTCCGGCATTTATACTGGCATTGGTGCAACCGCACAAAGTAGAAAAGATAAAATTATTATCGTTGAACCCTACCAAGATTATCCGGCCGATAAAGCCGGTTTAAAGGCTGGGGACGAAATAATAAAAATCGGCAACATAAATATTGCAGATTTGGAAGACGATGCCGGCGAATTGTTAAAAGGCGCACCCGGCTCAACCGTTGATGTAACCTATAAAAGACAAGGGAAAACTGCAACTGCAACCATCACCAGAGGGGCCGTAGACCTTAAAGCGGTTCCGTTTTACAAATTGATAAATAACGATATTGGATACATTGTTCTTTCACAATTCAACCGAAAAACTACTATTGAGACCAAAGCTGCGCTGGTTGATTTAAAATCGCAAGGCGCAAAAAAAATCATCTTGGATTTACGCGGAAATCCAGGAGGTTTATTGAATGAAGCCATAAATGTGGTAAACCTTTTTGTAGATAAAGGCGAAGTAATTACCACGACAAAATCGGTTATTGAAAAGTATAATCAAACCTATAAAACCAAAAGCGACCCCGTAGATACTGAAATTCCCCTCGTAGTTTTAGTAAATGGAAGAAGTGCCTCCGCCAGTGAAATTGTTTCGGGCGGATTGCAGGATTTGGACCGCGCCGTGATTGTGGGGGCACGAAGTTTCGGAAAAGGCCTCGTACAGCGTCCAAAAAAATTGACCTACGGAACTCAGCTGAAAGTTACCATTTCCCGCTATTACACACCCAGCGGACGTTGCATACAAGCTTTGGATTACTGGCACCGCGATGAAAATGGCGACCCACTGCGGAAAGATGCCAAAGAGTACAACGCTTTTAAAACCAAAGGCGGCAGAACGGTTTATGACGGTGGCGGAATCCTTCCCGATGTGGAATTGAAATCGGCTGTTTTTAGCCCAATTACCACAGCTTTATTAAGGGACAACGCCATTTTTGATTATGCTACCAAATTTTATTACAGCCATCAAATGACGGATTGGAAGAACTTCAAATTTACTGAAGCAGACTTTCAGGATTTTCAAAAATTTTTGAAAGACAACAATTTTGAGTACGAAACCGAGACCGAAAAGAAGTTTGCCGAAGGTTTAAAAATCTCGGAAGATGACGATATGAGTAAAGATATTTCGGCGAGCTACAACCAGCTTATGGCTGCAATAGACAGCGCCAAGGATCAGGCAATTATTGACAAAAAAGTAGAAATAGAATCGTTGTTGACAGATGAAATTTTAAAGCGTTATTTCTACCGCGAAGGTTTGTATAATTACCAGATAGAGCATAATCCCGAGATTTTGGAGGCGGTTGCTGTTTTGAATGATGCTGGGCGGTATGGGAAGATTTTGAAGTAAGTCTTTGTAAGTTCGAACGCAGTCGAATCTTAATTTTTCTGTAAATATTTAAGACTCTCTCTTGAAACTTTATTTAAAATGTCCAAATTGTAAATACGAGAATAGCTTTAAATCTAATGCTAGCACTCGCGTAGAATTTGTGATGGTAAAAAATAAAAAAACTATAGAGATTAATTGTGTTGGATGCAATAAAAAAATTTCAGCATCAGTTAATAAAATTTATGCTAAAGAATCAAAATCAGCTTTTTTAATTGCTGGTATTATTTTTATGATTGGTTCAATTTTGATTCTAATAATTTGGTCAAAAATTCTAAGTAATTCTAAAAATGCAATGGGTTTATATGCTGTCGCTTTGCTTTTATTGGTTCCCGTTTGGATTTATATAATAATACAAAAACAGGAAAGAATCAGAGTAAGTACTTTCAATCATACCTATGTAAATGATTATCATTAATTTTATTAATAAACTATCAATGCATTCCTTCCTAACCCTCTTCGAAACAATGCCCGTTTGAATGAAAGCTGCTAAGAATTTCTACATAAAAGAAAATTAACACTGCTAAATTTCACTTAACAAAACCTTAACTGCCTGTTTATCAATATTTTCGTACTTTAGCAGTTATGGTAAAAGTAGACAGAGACGAAAACAAGGAGATTCTAAAGGAATCTGTGGCCTATTTAGAGAACCGGGGTTTTGAACACATCCAGGCCGATGTGGAAGGTTATGAAACTCCAAAATCCTATCACAAAAAAGATAGCGATGTAGTTATTACGCCAGACATAGTAGCGGATCGTGCGGGAATTAAGCATTATTTTGAAATAAGCCTAAAATCTGAAAAACCGCGCTTGCTAAAATCGAAATGGCAGTTTTTGGATACATTAACGCGCATGCGTAACCAGCGTTTCAAAATCATTACCCGTCGTGGACATTATAAATTCACGGATGAAATGCTTAAAGATCTTAATCTTGAAAAGAACTTAATTAAGCTCTAAGCATCGCGATGTGTGGGATGCCATCTTCCATGTAGCGATCGCCAAAGGTTTTAAAACCATGGCTTTCATAAAAAATAACTAAATACACTTGAGCCGATATCTTTATTTTATCGGCTTTAAAATTTGTTTTAATGGCTTCTATTGATGCTTTGGTAATTGCGTGGCCATAGCCCATTTTTCGGTAGTTCTCGCGCACCAAAACCCTTCCAATTGAGGCTTCGTCAAAATAATCGCCAGCTTGAAAACAGCGTGTGTAAGCAACTAAAATACCGTTTTCCCAACCCATAATATGTAAGGCGCGTTCGTCTTTTCCATCAATATCTTGATAGACGCAATCCTGCTCCACCACAAACACTTCGCTTCGCAATTGTAAAATAGCGTACAATTCATTCGTGCTTAATTCTTCAAAATTCTTTACTTCAATTTCCATAGCATTTTAAATAAAATCAATCCTGAACAATAATATCTTTTGGATCGTCTTTTTGGTGTTCCGGTTGGATGGTTACGTGGTTTATTCCAAAGTCGTGATACAGTAATTCTTCAACCTTTATCAACACGGCATCAAACTCTGAAAGGGTGACGTCTTCATAAAAATCGATATGCGCTTCCAAATGGGTTTCCTGTTCATTCAGTTGCCAAATGTGAATATGGTGCATATTCTTTATCTCCGGGATTGTACAAACAGCTTTGTTTATTACTTCCAAATTTAAGTCATCGGGCGTGAAAAGCATCAAAACCTTGAAAGAGCTTTTCAACAAATCATAACCCATTATCAATAAGTAGAGCGCTATCAAAACGGTCAAAAGGCTATCTACCCAAAACCATTCAAAATATTTCATAAGCAAACCACCAATCAAAACGGCGACCGATGCTGCCATATCGGTAAGCAAATGCAAATAGGCCGAGCGCATGTTCATATTGCTTTTAGAGTCTTTAAAAAGCAACAAAACACTAAAACCGTTAAAGAAAATTCCTAAAATAGCGAGCCAGATTACCAAGCCGCTTTCAATGGCCTGGGGATTGAAAAAACGAAGGATAGCTTCATAAATAAGGTAAATTGCAACTATAATCAAAGTAGCAGAGTTTACGAAAGCGGCAATAATTTCAGCGCGTTTGTAACCGAAGGTTTTTTCTACGGAAGCATCTTTTTTTGAATATCTGTCGGCAATGTAACTTACAATTAAAGAAAGTACATCACTAAAATTATGAAGTGCATCTGAAAGTAATGATAGACTCCCAGAAATTACGCCTCCAATTGCTTGCGCAACTGTAATACCAATATTTAAAAGAATGGAAAGTAATAGCTTTCTTCCTTTCAAATCTGGGTGCGAATGCCCATGCGAATCGTTATGGGAATGTGCGTGGTTATGCGCCATTTTATTGGGTTATGAACAGGCTATTTTTTCAACGCGATTTTTGTGGCGGCCGCCTTCAAATTCGGTTTTTAGAAAAGTCTTCACCATTTCAACAGCTTGTGGTTTGCTGGTGAAACGTGCGGGAATACTCAAAACATTGGCATCGTTGTGCTGACGGGCGAGCTCGGTAATTTCTTTGGTCCAACAAAGGGCGGAACGCACTTTTTGGTGTTTATTGGCGGTCATATTTGCACCGTTTCCGCTGCCACAGATTATGATTCCCATATCTACTTTTCCGTTTTCAACATCTGCCGCAACGGGATGTACAAAATCTGGATAATCTACACTTGCTTCGCTATCGGTTCCGTGGTTAATAACTGTATGGCCTTCTTTTTCAAGAAAGGAAACGATTTCAAATTTATACTCTGTGCCTGCGTGGTCGTTGCCGATGGAGATTTTCATGATGCTAATTTTTTTCAAAGATAAAACATCGTGTATTTATTTAAGTAGAAATACATGTATAATTATAGCAGCAACTGTGTTCATTGCCTATTGATTTTCAATTAATAACGATTTCTTAACGGTGGGTTCATAATTTGGTTAACAACATTGTTGATATTTGTTTGCGGAAAACCGACAATTAAAATTGCACGTTCGGGGATTATTTACAATAGGTTTAAAATTTGCAGAATACCAAAAATTTAATTCATTTTTTACGTGTAATTTATTAGCAGCATTTCTTTCGTTTCAAACAACATTTCCATAAAAACTTATAAGATTTAGGTTGTCAAAATAGGTTGTTAACCGTTGTTAACTACTATTGCTATTCCATTATTTTCAAGGCTTTTAAATCTTAAATTTATGTTAACAACGTTTTATTAAAAGGCGATAAATTGATTTCAAAACAAAACTCAAAAAAGTTATTCCACATATTAACACCCTATAATCATCACCATTTTTTATTTTAAAAATTTAAAAAAAAGAAATGATGTATAATTATATGTTGATAACAATAAATTTTGCTGAAATGAATTTTTGATATTTCTTAAACTATTTTCAAGTTGGAAGGATGGTCCAGATTTTTGATAATTTCCGCTGCTTCTTCAATGTCGTCAATATGTACTTGCAGGCGAATTCCACCAATAGCGTTGGAATAGAAAGGAAAAACACTGATCATTGTTTCATTTTGAAAAAAATAGCGGATCTCTGCCTGGTCGAACAATAGCTGAAGCACCGCGTATTCTGCAGGATATTGAAAGATAGCTATGGTCTTAAAGTGCTTCATTTTTAAACAGAAGTTATTAAGTTACTAAGTTATTTAGAAATGCAGCTAATAACTATTAACTTAATAACCTATTAACCCTTCCCAAGGTACTAAATCTTTCCTAATGTAAACACGTCATTCTTTGAGAAGTAGTACTTTTACGCTAATTACAAAAACAACTATGCCAAGACATAAACGAAAAAAGAAAAACAATAAAATTGAAAATCTTTCCCAAACCATACTGAACATTCTTCGGAAAGATCATTCACAAGCTTTCAACTACAAGCAAATTGCCGCAAAATTGCAATTGGACGATCCCAGCAGCAGAAACCAAATTGTAAAAAAACTAAAGGATCTGCAGGGGAAGGGTAGCATCCAAGAAATTGAACGTGGCAAATATATACTTACCCCTTCGCAAAATTATTACACCGGAAAAGTAGATATAGCAGGCCGCGGCCAAGGTTATATAATCGTTGAGGATTTAGAGGACGATATTTATGTGAAAAGCAAAAACCTAAACAAAGCCTTAAACGGCGATATTGTTGAAGTATATGTTTTCAAACGCAAAAAAGGCGGAAAGACAGAAGGTGAAGTAACAAAGATTATAGAAAGAAAACGAACAGAATTCGTCGGTACCATCCAAGTGCAGGAAAACTTTGCATTTGTTGACGTTACCGATTATAAAATGTACACAGATATTTTTGTGCCGAAGAATAAAATAAACGGTGCAATAAATGGTGAAAAGGTTTTAGTAGCCATGGAAGATTGGCCCGAAAAGGCCGATTCACCAACTGGAAGCGTTCTTAAAGTTCTCGGAATGCCTGGAGAGCATAATACAGAAATCCATTCTATACTTGCGCAATATGGTCTTCCGTATGAATTTCCAAAGGAAGTGGAGGATTTTGCCAATAAAATTGATACTTCAATAAAAGCTTCTGAAATAAAAAAGCGTCGCGATATGCGCGACGTGCTCACATTTACGATAGATCCAAAGGACGCAAAGGATTTTGACGATGCGCTTTCTTTTGAAAAACTTGAAAATGGCAATTACGAAATCGGAATCCACATTGCAGATGTTTCGCATTATTTAAAACCTGGAACAGAACTAGATGATGAAGCTTATGAACGTGCAACTTCAGTGTATTTAGTAGATAGAGTAGTGCCAATGCTTCCGGAAATCCTTTCAAACAACGCTTGTTCCCTTCGCCCAAATGAGGAAAAATATACTTTTTCCGCAGTTTTCGAAATAACCCCAAAGGCAGAGGTTAAAAAACAATGGTTTGGAAGAACCGTAACGTACAGTGATGCCCGTTTTGCTTATGAAGAGGCGCAGCATATTATTGAAAATTCGAAGGATGAAACACATACAATTCCCTCAAAAATTTCAATCACCGATAAGGAATATACGGTTAAACCAGAAATTGCCGAGGCCATTCTGGAAATGGACCGTCTTGCAAAAACGTTGCGAACCAAGCGTATGCGCGCCGGCGCAATTTCTTTTGATAAAGTGGAAGTGAAATTCATTCTCGATGAAAATAACAATCCCGAAGGAGTTTATTTCAAGGAAAGCAAAGATGCGAACAAACTGATTGAGGAATTTATGCTTTTGGCAAACAGAAGTGTTGCCGAATTCATAGGAAAACAGGAACCTAAAAAGACGTTTGTTTACAGAGTTCACGACGAACCGGACGACGAAAAGATTGCCGCTTTGGAAAATATTATCAAACGTTTCGGCTATAAACTGAACACCAAGGATCGCCATTCCACCGCCCAATCCATGAACAAACTTTTAAAGGATGTACAGGGCAAAAAAGAGCAGAATTTAATTGATACGCTCGCCATCCGCAGTATGAGCAAGGCAATGTATACCACGCATAACATTGGCCATTACGGTCTCGCGTTTGATTATTACACACATTTCACTTCGCCAATCCGTCGTTATCCCGATGTAATGGTGCATCGATTGCTTCAGCATTATTTGGATGGCGGAAAATCTGCCAAGGAAGAGGAATACGAAGAAAAATGCGACCACAGCAGCGATATGGAAAATCTCGCCACCAATGCAGAACGCGATAGCATCAAGTATATGCAGGTGAAGTATATGCAGGATCACCAAGACCAGGAATTTTTGGGAGTAATTTCAGGAGTTACCGAATGGGGGATCTATGTAGAAATTATTCAGAATAAATGCGAAGGTATGGTCCGTTTGCAGGATTTAAGCGACGACCGTTACGAATTTGACAGAGATGAATATGCAGTAATTGGCCAGCGCACCAAAAACGCTTATCAATTAGGTGATGAAGTTTATGTAAAAGTGAAGAATGCAGATTTAGTGAAGAAACATCTTGATTTTACAATGCTTGGGCATCGAAAGGATTATAAAAACTAAAATTTTACCATTGTGGGTAAAAGTAATTTGTATTTTTACCTCACTATGTTTGACGGATTACCCTACGCGGCATTTTACGGATTTTTATTGGCTTTTGCAGTCGGCCCAGTGTTTTTCACACTGATTGAAACTGCTATTACAAAAGGTATTAAGGCAGCAATTTTTTTTGATCTCGGAGCTATTTTTGCCGATATAATTTTCATTATAATAGCTTTTTTCAGTACTAGTAGAATTCTTGAAAAAGTAAAACACGATCCGGGACTACTTATTTTTGGGGGTGCAATCCTCATAGCTTACGGTATCATTTCATACATACGCACCAACAAATCAATTTTTAAGATTGTCAGGGAGCATTACGCCGTAAAAGTGAAAAAAAACCTAGGCGGATTATTCCTAAAAGGCTTTCTTTTGAATTTTGTAAACTTCGGTGTTTTGGCGGGCTGGATAGGTACTTTGATTATGGCAAACGCACTTACCACTTCAGATAATGGCGTTTTCCTTTTTATTTCAACAGTGTTGGCAACATTCTTTTTGACAGATCTTTTGAAAATGGTATTGGCTAAAAAACTTAAAAACAAAATGACCCCTCGTTTCATTTTCAGAACAAAAAAATGGGTGAGTATTTTAATACTGGGATTTGGAGTTTTGTTGCTTATCCAAGGTATTTTTCCAAAGGGAGTAGAAGCAGGGCTTGAAAGGATACCGGGACAGCAAGAACAAACTGAAAAACCCATTCCGCCCGTAGAGGAACCTTTATAAAACTATTTGTATTTATAATTTTTTCCACCATCCTGAACTTCAATTGTTACTATACTATCCAAGGGTATTTCACGGTCAAAACCTTTTGCCAACCGTGCGCGGCTACCTTTTAAAGTATCATTTTCCAGAATAACGGTGTCAAAATAAAAATGATATTTTTTACCATTAACCTGTGTAACCCGCATTTCTATTGAGGGAGAATTGTCTAAATAAGTACGTTTACCATCTTTTTCTGTAACAATGATTCGTTTAATGTTGTTGGAGTTGTATTTTATATTTCTATAAAACAGAGGATTATCAATCTTCACCTGTTTCATAGTTTCTGAAGTTTCCTTCATCATTTGCTCCCGAAAACTTTCTACCGGAATTGTATATGTTGTGCAGGCAATAAATAAAGAACAAATTATTGAGAGTATAGCTAATTTACGCATTCTTAGAATATTAAGTATTAAAAAAACCTTCAACGTTTTGTTGAAGGTTTTTAGAGGTATCGAGCGGATTCGAACCGCTGTAGCAGCTTTTGCAGAGCTGAGCCTAGCCACTCGGCCACGATACCCTATTAGGCTTGCAAATGTAAAAAAATTATACTTAAAAATCCTATTTAAAAAACAAATTACCGTTTCCTTTTCATCGTTACGCTCACTTCTGCCACATCGCCACCAATGGGCGGATTCTTTTTGGCAACGCTTACTTTCACGTGTGTAACCATTTCAACTTTTAAAAAAATAGAATCGATTATTCGTTTTGCAACGTGTTCCAAAAGCTTGGAACGCAATTCCATTTCTTCCACAACAATTTTTTGCAACAAAACATAATCCACAGTATCTGCAAGATTATCTGTATCGGAAGCGTTTTTTAAATCTGCCTTTACTGAAAGATTTACCAAATAATCAGAACCTATTTGTCCTTCCTCCAACAAACATCCGTGAAAAGCGTAGATTTTTATGTTTTTTAAACGAATGGTTCCCATAAAACTAATTTTTAGCAAAGATAAAAGAGAATATAGGTTTAGGCACAGTCGAAACCTTTTTTTGGACAACTTCTTTTTCACTTAATTGGTTACCTTTGTACCGCTTAAAAAATTTACCATATGAATAACGAAGCCGCGCCGCTGAATTTTATAGAACACATCATTGAGGAAGACCTTTCCAAAGGATACAAAAAAGAAGAATTGTGTTTTCGTTTTCCACCAGAGCCCAATGGTTACCTGCACATTGGCCACGCTTCATCCATATGTTTGAATTTCGGTTTGGGCGAAAGATATAATGCTCCCGTAAACCTTCGTTTTGACGATACAAACCCCGCAAAGGAAGAGCAGGAATTTGTTGATGCCATAAAGCGTGATATTTCTTGGTTGGGCTATGAATGGGCTACGGAATGCTATGCTTCTGATTATTTTCAGCAGCTGTATGATTGGGCAATTCAAATGGTTAAGGACGGGAAAGCCTATGTTGATTCCCAAACTTCCGAAGCGATTGCGGAACAAAAAGGAACGCCCAACACTCCCGGAAAGCCGAGTCCTTTCAGAAACCGTTCGGTTGAAGAAAATCTGGATTTGCTTGAAAAGATGAAAAATGGCGAAACAAAGGAAGGCGAGCATGTGCTGCGTGCAAAAATAAATATGGAATCGCCCAATATGTTGATGCGCGACCCGGTTATGTACCGATCGCTTTTTAAACACCACCACCGTACGGGAACTGATTGGAAAATATTCCCAATGTACGATTGGACCCACGGCGAAAGCGATTACATTGAACAAGTATCGCATTCGTTTTGTACACTTGAATTTCTGCCGCATAGAGAGCTTTACGATTGGTTTTTGGACCAAGTGGTCGATCCCAAGAAATTGCGTCCAAAACAGCGCGAATTTGCCCGTAGAAATTTAAGTCATACCGTTGTGAGCAAACGAAAACTTGCACAGCTGGTAAGCAGCGGCGTTGTTACAGGATGGGACGATCCGCGAATGCCCACTATTTCCGGGCTGCGTCGAAGAGGTTATACGCCGGATTCAATTAAGAATTTTGCAGACAGCATTGGCGTGGGAAAACGTGAAAATTTAATAGATGTTTCGCATCTTGAATTCAACGTTCGTGAGGATTTGAACAAGATTGCACCGCGAATCATGGTGGTTTTGGATCCTGTAAAGTTGATAATTGACAATTATCCCGAAGGAAAAACCGAGTGGCTTGAAGCTGAAAACAATCAAGAGGATGAAACTGCCGGAAGTCGCGAAGTTCCTTTTTCAAAAGAACTGTTAATTGAAAGAGAAGATTTTCTTGAGGAAGCAAACCGTAAGTTTTTTAGATTGACCCTTGGAAAAGAGGTGCGTTTAAAAAATGCCTATATCATAAAAGGCGAAAGTGTAGTAAAGGATTCTGAAGGCAATATTACTGAAATACATTGTACCTACGATCCCGATAGCAAGTCAGGTAGTGGCTCAGAAGCATCATTACGAAAAGTAAAAGGAACACTTCACTGGGTTGCCGCATCATATGCCCTACCTGTTGAAGTTCGGCTTTACGACCGTCTCTTTACAGAAGCTTCACCAGATACCAATAAAGAAAAGGATTTTATGGAATTTATAAACCCTAATTCTTTGGAAGTAATAACAGGATATGCTGAACCGAGTATTAAAGACGCAAACCCCGAAGATAAGTTTCAGTTTCAACGTTTGGGATATTTTGTGGTTGATAAGGATTCTACTTCAGAAAAAATTGTATTTAACCGCACGGTTCCTTTACGTGACTCTTGGGCTAAATTAGCCGAATAATTAACATTTACTTTAAAAAATACTCCTTTTTTTAAGAGAAATTGGCTATAATTTTATCTTTTTAAGACAACTTTATAGATTGAAAAATAACTATTAACCGGTTGTTAACAGCAATGCGGAAAGTGTATACGTACCTTTGATATTATTAACCAATAAAAACATAGAATAATGGCATCAAATACAGGTCAAACATTACTTGCATTATTAACCGGAGCAGCTATTGGAGCCGGAATAGGAATTCTCTACGCTCCGGATAAAGGTTCAAAAACAAGAGATAAACTTAGCAAGGAAGCTAAAAAAGCACAAAAGAAACTGAACAAACAAATTCAGGAAACCAGCAGTACGCTTAGTGACAGAGCACAGCGAGCAAAAATTAGTTTTGAACAAAAACTAAATGAAACCCTATCTTCCGCAAGCTACAAGGCCGATGATATTCTTTTGGCAATGGAAGATAAATTAGAAGCTTTGAGAAAGCAAAACGCTAAATTACAGATAGACGCTCAAACCAATAAGGCTAAAGCGACAGCAAAAAAAGTAACTTCGTAATATGGCATTTAGTAGCCTAAAAGAGAGCCTCCATAAAGTAACCGACAGAATAGAAGATTATAGTGTAAGCATGGCGGAGTATTATAAACTCCGCCTGTTTAAATCTACTATGAAGGGTGCGGTGTCTTTGGTAAACTTATTGGTTTACGGGAGCCTTTCCTTATTTGTAATGCTCTTTCTTTCAATAGGCGCAGCTTATTGGCTAGGAACCTTTTTTGAACATATGTATGTTGGCTTTTTATTGATAGGTGCATTTTACGGCATCATTCTTATATTCATGTTCATTTTTGGAAGAAAAATAATTGAGCGCAATTTGTTGTACAAGTTTTCAGGTCTTTTGTATGACGAAAATGATTTGGAGCCTAAAGTTGCTACTGAAAATGAATTAAACGAATATCAAGAAACGCTTTCCGAAGAAAAAATTCAAAACGAGAAAATTTCAAATTAATATTTATGAAACGATATACTACTTTTGAAGAAATAGATAGAGATTTGAAATATCTACGGCTTAAGTCACAAATTGATCTTGAAGAGGTAAAATTAGGGTTAAACCAGAGTAAAGAAACCTTGAATGAAACCTTTTCTCCCATCAATATCATAGCCAGCACTGTCGGTTCTATTCTTAAAAAAGCTTTTGTTCTAAAAGTTGTGGATAAATTAATAGGAATAAAGCCCGTTAAGAAAAAAGACTATGAAGATGATTGATAATCTAATCCATTTATAGTAAACGAAAAAAATAAAAAACGCGCCAATCAATTTTGATTGGCGCGTTTTTTATTACAGTAATTCCTGAATTAAATTAATAATTCAAATCTTCACCTTCTTCCGGACGTGGTGGTGCTTGGCGCTTAGGTCTCTTTTTAGGTATTATTCCTTTTTCCACGTTCTGTTTTTTCATCTGTTCACCAATTTGATTACTGGCTACAAACGAAGCAATCATATTGTTGAGCATGTCACTGCCAGCCTGTGGAGAGTTTGGTAAAAGAATGAGATTTGTATTTGTTTCCTCGCCGATGGATTGCAGTGTATCATAATGCTGTGTAACTACAATCAATGCCGAAGCTTCCTGTGAGTTGATACCCACATTGTTTAAAACATCTACACTTTCCTCCAAACCGCGTGCAATTTCACGACGCTGGTCTGCAATACCTTGCCCCTGTAAACGCTTGCTTTCAGCTTCTGCACGGGCTTTTGCAACAATTTTAATTCGTTCTGCCTCTGCTTCATATTCAGCAGCTACTTTTTCCCTTTCTGCAGCATTTATACGGTTCATTGCTGCTTTCACTTGAATATCAGGATCAATATCCGTTACAAGGGTTTTGATTATATCATAGCCATATTCGCTCATTGCTTCATTCAATTCAGCTTTAACGGCTATGGCAATATCGTCTTTTCTTTCAAACACATCGTCCAATTTCATCTTTGGAACTTCGGCCCGTACCACATCAAAAACGTACGAGGTTATCTGGTCATGCGGATTTTCAAGTTTGTAAAAAGCATCGTAAACCTTCAATTTTAAAACTTGGAATTGTACTGAAATTTTTAAGCGCACAAAAACATCATCTTTTGTTTTGGTCTCAACAATTACATCCAATTGCTGAATTTTCAAATTAATTCGCCCAGCAATACGGTCAATTAAGGGTATTTTCAACTGTAAACCCGAATTTCGTATACTTTGAAACTTTCCAAAACGTTCTACTACTGCCGCGGTCTGCTGCTTTACGGTAAAAAAACTTGCCAATAGTATAAATAATCCAACAATCAGCACTGGCACTAAAATAAATCCGCCCATAATTTTTAAAATATTTAATGATTATATCTTGTGGAAGATACAAAATTAAAGCTATTTTCACGCCCCTAAAATATATCCCCAGTTATGAGTCTTAAAAAATTAATTTTTGCTACACTTTTTCTTTTCGCACTTCAACAAAGCTATAGCCAGCGCAATTATGACGGTTACAATTTTCTTGGAATACAGGGCGGAATTACCTTTTTTGATATCATAACAGACGATTTGGTAACCCAGCAAAAAGAGGGATTTACAGCTGGTTTCACCACCCGTGGTGCTTTTCGAAATAACTTCGACTTAATTTATGGACTGAGTTTTCAAAGTGCATCTGTAGGCGTGGAAGGGCGAGGTCTTTTGGGCAATACCGAAAATATAGGCTATACCATTCAGGGCGTACAGCTTAATTTTCTTGGAAGTTATAACATTGTCGTTAAGCATTTGAGTCTTGAATTCGGGCCTGTATTCGATATTACCGGCAAGATGAAGCTTGATGATGATAAATATGAAAATTATACACTAACGGGTTACAATTCACTTAAAGCAAAGGATATTCAGGATATTTCACAATTTAATGTACGTCTTGCTGGGGGGCTTACCGCTGGTTTGGAACATTTTCGCGTAAGCGCACAGTATCAGTACGGAGTAACCAATATACTGGGAAGCTTAAACGATAAAGGTTTGGAAAACGAAGATTTTAAGGGAAACAGTTCCACAATCGTTTTGATGGCCGTTATTTATTTTTGACCCATAAATCGTATCGCTTTTTCAATTCGTGAAATACTTTCTTCTTTTCCTAAAATTGAAAGAATATCAAACACATCCGGCCCTTTCATTTCGCCCACTAGCGCCAACCGCAAAGGCATCATCACTTTTCCGAAACCAATATTTTCCGAAGTAACCCATCCTTTTATTTGCGCTGAAAGATTTTCTGCTGAAAAGTCTTCGGAACTATTTAAATGTGAAACCACTTTTTGAAGCAAATCAGGTGTTTCAACTTTAAAAGCTTTTTCCGAAGCTTTTTCATCGTATGTTTTTGGTGCTTTAAAAAAGAAACCTCCCTGTTCCCACAGATCGCTTACAAATGTTGCTCGTTCTTTAAGTAAGGAAACGATTTTTGTCAGGTTGAGCTCAGTCGAAACCTTTTTTGCTTCCAAAAATTCCCCAAACTCTCCTGCAAGTTTTAAATCATCAACAGTTTGCATATATTGATGCTGAAACCATTTTGTTTTTTCGGGATCGAATTTTGCCCCAGCTTTGTGAACTCTTTCCAATTCAAAAGCTTCCACCAATTCCTCTAGACTGAAAATTTCCTGCTCCGTTCCGGGGTTCCAGCCCAAAAAGGCGAGCATATTTACAACAGCTTCGGGCAAATAACCGTCTTCGCGATAGCCTGAAAACACATCGCCTTCAGATGTTTTCCATTCCAATGGAAAAACGGGAAAACCCATTTTGTCACCATCGCGCTTACTTAGTTTACCGTTGCCAGTTGGTTTTAAAATTAACGGTAAATGAGCGAATTGCGGAGCATTCCAACCAAATGCGCGATACAACAAAACATGAAGTGCCAATGATGGCAGCCACTCTTCGCCACGGATAACGTGGGTTATTTTCATTAAATGGTCATCCACGATATTCGCCAAATGGTAGGTTGGCATTCCATCACTTTTAAATAATACCTTATCATCAAGAATGCTTGTCTCCACTTGCATTTCGCCACGAATGATATCTTTTAAATGAAGCGTTTCATCTTCTGGAGATTTAAAACGGATTACGTATTCTTCGCCTTTTGCGATTTTCTGCTGCGTTTCTTCCGCAGAAAAAACTAGGGAATTTTTAAGTTTAAATCGATTATGCCAATTGTAAATAAAGGTTTTCCCTTTTGCCTCGTGGTCTTTTCTGTGTGCATCAAGTTCTTCGGCAGTATCAAATGCATAGTATGCATTTCCGGATTCAATTAAGGCGTCTGCGTATTGTTTATAGAGGTTTTTGCGCTCGCTTTGGCGGTATGGACCACAATCTTTTTCTTTCCCCGGACCTTCATCAACGGGGATATTTAACCAATTTAAAGCTTCAATAATGTATGACTCGGCGCCTTCCACATAACGGGTTTGGTCGGTGTCTTCAATTCTCAAAAGGATATCTCCGCCGTGTTTTTTTGCGAATAAATAATTGAACAAAGCCGTGCGAACACCGCCAATATGTAAAGGACCTGTTGGACTGGGGGCAAAACGAACCCTAATTTTTTGAGACATAATCTGCATTCTTTTTGTGAAGTGGCAAAGGTACAATTCTGAAAGCGCATTCTAAAGTTATTGGGGAGTGCGGTTTTTTCTTTTTTTGGAGCAATATTTGTGGCGTGGTTAGCACAAAATATTATTGTATTTTAGAAGTTTTCAAAAGAAGGAATCAAACCTATGAGCACTTTTAGCATAATCCAGCAAAAACTGGAGGAGTTTATCAAGAAATACTACACCAATGAGCTTATAAAAGGCGCTATCCTTTTCTTTGCCATTGGGCTACTGTATTTGTTGATAACGTTGCTCGTTGAATATTTTCTTTGGCTAAATCCGTTGGGAAGGCGCATTTTATTTTGGGCCTTTGTAATTGTGGAATTGGGCTTATTTATTCGGTTTATCGCTTTTCCGCTTGCCAAACTTTTCAAACTTCAACAAGGAATAGATTATATGCAGGCTTCCAAAATAATTGGAAACCATTTTCCGCAGGTAAATGATAAACTGCTAAACGTAATTCAGCTTAATCAAAATCAACGTGAAAGTGAATTGCTCGCTGCGAGTATCGATCAAAAAGCTACCGAACTGCAACCGGTTCCTTTTAAAAGCGCGGTGAATTTTAAAAATAACGCCAAATACTTGAAATATGCTGCCATTCCTATCTTGGTATTTATTCTCTTCAGCGCCTTGGGAGGAATGGATATTTTTTCAAGCAGTTACACGCGAGTAGTGCATTATGACACTGCCTTTGAGCCGCCTGCACCTTTCTCTTTTATTGTGATGAATGGCGATTTGAACGCAGTTGAAAACAAACCTTTCAATTTAAAAATCCGTACGCAAGGAACAGCCATTCCTGAAAATGCGAGTATAAATTTCGGCGGTGAAACCTATTATATGCAGCAGACAGCGCCGGGATTGTTTGAATATACTTTTCAGCAGCCTGTGGAATCTATTGATTTCAGTTTAAAGGCGAATAAAGTGAGTTCCCGTGAATACACACTAGATGTTGTAAAAACCCCCACCTTGCTCAATTTTGAAATGGTTCTGGATTATCCTTCCTACATAGGGAAAAGAGACGAAACCTTGAAAAGTACCGGAAATGCAACTATTCCCGAAGGAACGCTGGTAAAATGGAATGTGGCTACTAAGAATACAGATGCAGTTACTTTGAAAACTGCCGATACTTCATTTTCCTTTACTTCAAAAAGCAAATCATTCAATTTTGAAAAGGGTGTTTATAATAAATTTGATTATGCCATTACCACTTCCAACGAAAAATTGAAGGATTATGAAAATCTAGCATTCACGCTGAATGTGGTAAAAGATCAGTATCCCGAGATTGATGTACAGTCCAAACAGGATAGCACTAATACCCAACGTGTATTCTTTTTGGGACAGATTTCAGATGATTATGGGCTTACTAAACTTCGTTTGGTATATTTTCCCGAAGGTGGAGAAAAGCAGGCCAAAACACAGGCGCTTCCACTCAATAAGACAAATTTTGATCAATTCACATATACATTTCCCGGTAACCTACCATTGACCGAAGGAGTTTCATATGAATATTATTTTGAGGTTTTTGATAATGACGCCATTCATAATTACAAATCTTCGAAATCTGGAATATATTCCTTTAGAAAACTTACAAAGGATGAGTTGGAAAACGAGCAACTTCAAAATCAACAAAACGCTATAAAGGGGCTGGACAAATCTTTGGAGGAATTCAAGGACCAAAAGCAAACACTCGAAGAACTTTCGCGAACACAGAAAGAGAAGAATGAGCTCAACTACAATGATAAAAAGAAGTTGGAAAACTTTCTACAGCGCCAAAAGCAACAAGAGGAATTGATGAAGAACTTTTCAAAGGAAATGAAAGAAGAACTTCAGAATTTTCAGCCTGAAAATCAAGAAAAAGATCCATTTAAGGAAGAACTTGAAAAACGTTTGGACGAAAATGAAGAGCGTATAAAGGAAAATGAAAAACTGCTGGAGGAGCTTGAGAAATTGCAGGATAAGATTGCCAAGGAAGAATTGACAGAGAAACTTGAAAAACTTTCAAAACAAAATAAAAATCAAGAGAAAAATCTCGAGCAACTACTCGAACTAACGAAAAGATATTATGTTGAAAAGAAAGCAGAGAAGTTAGCTGAGGAACTTTTTGAAATGGGTGAAGAGCAGGAGAAATTAGCAGACAAGCCCGCTGATGAAAACACCAAAGAGGCCCAAGAGGAACTCAATAAAAAATTTGAAGATTATAAAAAAGAGATGGACGAACTTCAGAAGGAAAATGATGATCTGAAAAAACCTATAGATATTCCTGAGGATAAACCGACAGAACAGCAAATTGATGAAGAACAAGAAAAAGCAACCGATAAGTTAAAGCAACAAAAACCTAACGATGCTGGAAAAAACCAGAAAAAGGCTGGCCAAAAGATGAAACAGATGAGTAAGGCTATGCAAATGCAGATGAAATCTGGGCAAATGGAATCTATTGAGGAAGATGCCAAAATGCTACGGCAGATCGTTGACAATCTTGTTGTTTTTTCATTTCAACAAGAAGATTTGATGGAAACCTTTAAAAAAATAGAATATGGAAATCCTATTTTTGGTAAAAAATTGAATGTTCAAAACGATCTTAAAACCAATTTTGAACATATAGATGACAGCATATTTGCGCTTTCTCTCAGACAGCCTATGATTGGCACACAAATAAACACTTCCTTAACTGAAATTCAATACAATATTGACAAATCTTTAGAACGATTGGCTCAAAATCAATCAAGACAAGGTATTGGTAATCAACAATATACAATTACAGGCGCCAATGATTTGGCGGTGATGCTGAGTGAAATATTGAGCAATATGCAAATGCAGATGTCTATGTCTATGGGGTCTGGCTCTGGAAAGGGAACTCCAAAACCTGGTTCTGGAAGTAGTGGCGGATTTCAGCTTCCTGATATTATAAAAAAACAGGAAAGCTTAAGTGAAAAGATGAAGGAAGGAATAAATAAAGGAAAAAAGGGCTCTAAAGGCGAAGGTGAAGGAGAGGGCGATGGTGATGGTAGTGGCGACGGTAATGGTGAGAATGGAGAGAACGGAAGAGATGGAAAAAATGGAAATGAAAAGGGAGATAACAAAGAAGGTAATGGGAACAGTGAAGATTTGAATGGAGAGCTTTTCGAAATTTTTAAGCAACAACAAGATCTCCGAAATCAACTTCAAGACAGATTAAGTAAAGAGAGCTTAAATGGAAAGGGAGGAGATTTGCTAAAGAAAATGGAAGGGATTGAACAACAATTGCTGGATAAGGGTTTTAACCAGAATACCCTTCAACAAATGCTCAATCTAAAATATGAATTACTAAAACTCGACAAAGCAGATTTGGAACAGGGACAGGAAAATAGAAGAGAATCACAAACTAATAAAAAAGATTTTCGAAATAATGTCCAGCTCGCCCCTGATGATATAAAAAAATACTTTAACACTACTGAAATTTTGAATCGCGAGGCCCTACCTTTACAACAGGATTATAAGACAAAAGTTCAGGAATACTTTGAGGAAAAAGATGATTGAGTTTAATTATTTAACCGATTTCAGATTGAAGAATGAATCTAATGTTAAGGATTGGATTCTGAATATTATCAATTCTGAAGGACGTGAAGAAGGAGACATTATATATATTTTTTGTGATGATAATTATTTACACAAACTAAATGTTGAATTTTTAAATCATGACACGCTCACCGATATCATAAGTTTTGATTATGGAATGAGCAAACAAATAAATGGCGAGATTTATATTTCTATAGAACGAGTGTTGGAAAACTCAGTAGATTTCAAAACCAAATTTGAAGACGAATTACACAGAGTCATGATCCATGGGATACTTCATTTTTGTGGTTATAAAGACAAAAGTGATAATGAGGAAAAATGTATGCGCAAGAAGGAGGATGAATCACTTCAAAAGCTCTCAGAAATCGATTAAATAGTTTCATTCTTTATTTGCTTTATAATTAGATATTTATTGTAATTTTGCTCCCCTTTTAAAAATTGATTTAACAAAAATGTTCCACGTGGAACAATAGTGATATGTTTCCAAAAGAGTACGATGTAATTGTTGTCGGTGCTGGCCACGCAGGATCTGAGGCCGCTGCCGCTGCCGCCAATATGGGCTCCAAAACCCTATTGGTTACAATGAATTTGCAGACAATAGCACAAATGAGTTGCAACCCGGCAATGGGGGGCATAGCCAAGGGACAGATTGTTCGAGAAATTGATGCGCTTGGCGGTTATAGCGGAATTGTGTCTGATAAAACTGCAATTCAATTCAAGATGCTCAACAAATCAAAAGGACCCGCTATGTGGAGTCCTCGCGTTCAGAGCGACCGCATGCGTTTTGCCGAAACTTGGCGGATTATGCTTGAGCAAACTCCGAATCTTGATTTTTATCAGGAAATGATCTCAGGAATTATCGTTCAAAATGGAAGGATTAAAGGGGTTAGAACTTCATTGGGTTTAGAAATTAAAGCTAAAAGTGTTGTCCTAACAAACGGAACTTTTTTAAATGGATTAATTCATATCGGGGATAAGCAATTTGGGGGTGGACGAGCTGGTGAAAAAGCCTCCACTGGTATAACCCAGGATTTAATAAATTTAGGTTTTGAGGCAGGAAGAATGAAAACGGGGACGCCTCCGAGAGTAGATGGTCGCTCATTGGATTTTTCCAAAATGATTGAACAGCCCGGTGATGACGTTCCTGAAAAGTTTTCTTTTTCTGATGAAACTGCACCTTTAAAGAACCAGCGCTCATGCCATATGAGTTATACTAGTTTAGATGTACACGATATTTTACGTGAAGGGTTTGACAGATCGCCAATGTTTAACGGTGCTATTAAAAGTCTCGGCCCAAGATATTGTCCTTCAATTGAGGACAAAATCAATCGATTTGCAGATAAAGATAGACATCAGCTTTTTGTGGAGCCAGAGGGTTGGGATACGGTAGAATATTATATAAATGGGTTTTCAACCTCACTTCCCGAGGATGTACAATTTAAAGCATTGCGCCAAGTTGCGGGCTTTGAAAATGTAAAGTTTTTCCGTCCCGGTTACGCAATTGAATATGATTATTTTCCGCCAACGCAATTAAAACATACTTTGGAGACTAAACTTGTTTCAGGACTCTATTTTGCCGGACAAATTAATGGAACAACCGGTTATGAAGAAGCAGCCTCACAAGGATTAATGGCCGGTATAAATGCGCATCTTAAAGTTCAGGATAAAGATCCTTTTACGCTACAAAGAAATGAAGCGTATATTGGTGTTTTAATAGATGACCTTATAACAAAAGGCACGGAAGAGCCTTACAGAATGTTTACTTCACGGGCGGAATATAGAACGCTCTTGCGCCAAGATAATGCTGACTTCAGATTAACTCCTAAAGCATTCGAAATTGGATTGGCCAATGAAAAGAGAATGCGAAAAATGGAGGAGAAAAAGATTAAATCTGAAGCTTTTGTGCAATTTTTCAAAGAAACCAGCGTCTCGCCGGAAGAAATTAACGAGATATTTTTAGCTCGCGATTCTGCTACGGTAAATCAAAGCGACAAAATGTTTAAATTCTTTTCACGTCCGGAAGTCACAATGGCGGATATGAAAACAATTACTTCTGTAGAGAATTATATAGCGGAAAATGATTTGGACTCCGAAATGATTGAACAGGCGGAAATCCAAGTGAAATATTCCGGCTATATTGAAAAAGAAAAAAATAATGCAGATAAACTAAATAGGTTGGAAGGTTTAAAAATCCCCGTTTCTTTTGATTATTCAAAATTGAAATCACTTTCCTATGAAGCACGGGAAAAACTTTCAAAAATTAAACCCGCAACGGTTTCGCAGGCTTCCCGAATAAGTGGCGTTTCTCCAAACGATATTTCGGTGCTGTTAGTTTATATGGGGCGTTAGACGATTGTTTCACGTGAAACACTATTAAATTTGCAAGAATCAGAAAATAAATATTTATCGGTTAAAGATTTTTTAGTCTCAGGGGAAACTTTTGATTTAATTTATTCAAAAGAGTTGGATCTGCTTATAACCGAACCCGTTCCAAAAACTGAAGATCTCCCAAAATATTACGAAAGCGAGGAGTACATTTCACATACCGACGAAAAGCGCGGCTTGCTTTCCAATCTATATCAATTGGTGAAAAAATGGTCACTTCAGAAAAAAGCAAAATTAATTTATGCTCAAAATAATGGAGCTGGATCTTTATTGGATGTCGGGGCTGGCACTGGAGATTTTTTAAAGATTGCTAAAGAAAAAGGTTGGGAGGTTTATGGAATGGAGCCTAATCCCAATGCATTAAAACTGGCAAATAAAAAGGGAATTAATTTAAAGAGCTCATTAAAGGATTTTGCCGGAAAGCAATTTGATGTTATCACACTTTGGCATGTCCTTGAGCATGTTCCAAATTTAGAAGAAACTATTTCAGAACTATCAAATTTGGTAAAACCAAACGGTACACTGATCATTGCAGTTCCAAATTTTAAAAGCTTTGATGCAAAACATTACGGAAGGTTTTGGGCGGCTTTTGATGTGCCTCGTCATCTTTGGCATTTTTCTAAAGATTCCATTGAAAAACTATTTGCTGAAAAATTTCAACTTAAAAAAATAAAACCAATGATTTTTGATTCGTTTTATGTAAGCCTTCTTTCTGAAAAATATAAAACCGGGAATAATTTTTCTTTTAAAGCGTTTTGGATTGGTTTTATATCAAATATTAAAGCAAAAGCTACAAAAGAATATTCTTCACATATTTACTGCTTCAAAAAACATAATTAAGCCTGTTTGGGCGCCTTTAAGGCACAGTCGGCCCCAAAAGGCGCCTGAGGTAGAGCTGAAATGTTTTCTTCGCTTAGAAGGAAGAAGAAGCGCTTGCTTTTAATAATAAAAATCGATTAGAAATTTATTTTTATAAGATAAATTTATGTGAGTTCGGGTTGATGAATCAATCGAGTCAATTTGATGGAGAGATCTGTAAAAATAATTTTGGCATTACCATTTCGCTCAATGTGATAAGAAGCATCTTCCAAAGCTGAATTAATTTCAAAAATATTATTCTGGTGCACGAATGGAGAAAATTTGGGTAATGAAAAAGTGGCGTCATTGGCATCAAAAAATAATAACGAATTGGCACCGTAATTTTTTAAAAGCGCCTGTCGAAAAACTTCAATGCAATAATTCAGAAATTTTTTTTGGGTTTCCCTTCCCTGTCCGGCAAGTTCATCACTCCAGTCCAACAAATTATTAATAGCACCTTTATTGCCTTTCGCCCTAAAAGCAGTACGCACCCAACTTATAAACCATTTCTCAAAAACTTCATCTTCGCCAGTTTCGTCCAATAACTGCAGTGCTTTATTGTAATCACCTCGCGCTCTACGGGCAGTTTGGACAGCTAACTGTTCTTTTACTCTTAAATTAGATGTTAATGCTTCAGATATATCTGCTTCAGAAAGTAATGGGAAGGTTAACTTTTGGCACCTAGAACGAATTGTAGTGATAATCTGCTCTTCCCGCTCCGTCAGAAGCAGAAGTAGTGTCTTTTCAGTAGGTTCTTCAACCAATTTCAGGATTTTATTGGCACATTCACCGTTCATATTCTCGGCCATCCAAATGATCATCACTTTGTAGCCTCCTTCAAAAGCTTTTAATGATAATTTTTTCGAAATGTTCTCTGCTTCAAATTTGCTAATGTTACCTTGTTTTTTTTCCAGACCTAAACTTTGCAGCCATTCAAAAAGAGATGCGTAGGGATTATTTAAAACAAAACTGCGCCATCCTTCAGCGTAATTATCAGAAATAGCATTTTTCTTTGCAATATCACTTGTATTTACCGGATAAACAAAATGCAAATCGGGATGTATCAATTTTGAAACTTTGTTTTTGCAGGAAATATATTCGGGGCTTCCTTTCTCAAATTGGCTGCAAAGAAGTTCTGAGGCATACGCAATGGCCATTGGCAATAAACCACTGCCGTTAACGCCCGAAAATAGCTGTGCATGCGGAATTCGGCCGTTTTCAACGGTTTTTGAAAGATGTGATTTTAAATTTTGGTGACCGATTACTTCTGAAAAATCCATTCGCAAATCTAAACATTTCTTCGCTTTAATTCCTGATGAAATTCCTGATTCATTTTTTACTATGTAAACGTTTGAAAATTATTTTTAAATGGAATTATTCGCCAAACGATAAATATCAAAAAGGCTATATTTGCTGGATAAAATTTTGAAAGATGAAAACAGTACACGACATAGATTTTAAAGGCAAAAAGGCATTGATACGCGTGGATTTCAACGTGCCGTTGGATGAAAATTTTCACGTTACCGATGATACCCGTATTTGTGCCGCCAAACCAACGATTTTAAAAATTTTGGAAGATGGCGGAAGCTGTGTTTTAATGTCCCATCTCGGAAGGCCAAAAAATAAGGAAACAGAATTTTCACTTCAGCATATTGTTAAGCCTTTATCAGCTATTTTAGGCGTTCAGGTAAAATTTATTGATGACTGCATAGGCGAAAAGGTAGAAACAGCAGTAGCAGATTTAAAATCTGGTGAGATCCTCCTGCTTGAAAATTTGCGATATTATGAAGAAGAAACGAAGGGTGATCGTACTTTTGCCGAAAAACTTTCAAAGCTCGGAGATGTCTATGTAAACGACGCTTTCGGAACCGCACATCGCGCCCATGCCTCTACGGCTATAATTGCTGAATTTTTTCCTGAAAACAAATGCTTCGGCCTCCTGCTCGCTTCGGAAATAGAAAATGTAAAAAAAGTATTGGAAACCAGCGAAAAGCCCGTCACTGCAATAATTGGCGGCGCAAAAGTTTCCTCAAAAATCACAATTATTGAAAATATTCTCGATAAAATTGACCACCTCATAATTGGCGGGGGAATGGCCTTCACTTTTATAAAAGCACAGGGCGGAAAAATAGGCAGTTCGCTGGTGGAAGATGATAAACAAAATCTTGCACTGGAAATTTTAGAAGAAGCAAAAAAGAAAAACGTTTCTGTACATCTACCTGTTGATGCTGTGATTGCTGATGCATTTTCAGATTCCGCAAACACGCAGATTTCCGCAGTTGACAATATACCCGAAGGCTGGATGGGGCTTGACGCAGGGCCTAAAACCAATGAAATTTTTGCGGATGTAATTGCCAATTCCAAAACTATTTTATGGAACGGTCCCGTGGGTGTTTTTGAAATGGAGAAATTTGCTGAGGGGACCAAGATTTTAGGACAAAATATTGCCAGAGCTTCTCAAAATGGTGCTTTTTCACTCGTGGGTGGTGGTGATTCTGTTGCTGCGGTCCAAAAATTTAATCTTGCAGATAAAGTGAGTTATGTATCCACTGGTGGTGGCGCAATGCTGGAAATGCTGGAAGGCAAAACGCTTCCAGGCATTAAAGCCTTGTTATAGAAAAAGTTAAATATCACAATATTAGACTTTTGAGCCTAAAATTTGCGTAATTTCGCGAAATCATTATTTTTGATAAAATTTTTTATTTAAAAAGGCGTTACATTTTTTGAAGAATTCAAATAAATTAACCCTTTGAAAAGGTATTAATCAAGCGAGTTTGTTATAATCCCCAAACGCAATAAGAAGCTGATGAAACTAAACAAAATCCTCCCCCTTGTGCTGTTGCTGGCCTGCAGTATAAGTTTTGCCCAACAGGGCAAAAAGAACAGCAAAAAGCTGAACACAAAAAAAGTTCAGGTAATTGATTCTATAAAAGTTACAAAAATTGCTGAAGAATTACCTTCTACCATAGTGGCTACCTCTCTTAAAGATAGTACTGTCTTTGACCTGAAAGATATGGCCTTGGCTCGAAAAAAAGATAGTCTTTGGCTGAAAGAACTCTACAAATCAGATCTTTTTGAAGATATATATAACAGTGTCGTAAATCAGGAATACGATTTGGTAGATTATGATGAACTTCCAACCGAAGTTTTGAAACAACGCCTAAAAGACCTTGATGCCCGCACTCCCTTCAAAGTAGAGTACAATCCCTCATTGGAAAGTGTTATCAAACATTATTTAAAGAACCGTCGCGGAAGTTTAGAGCGACTTATGGGTCTTAGTGAATATTACTTTCCAATGTTTGAACAGGAACTGGACAGACATAATTTACCTTTGGAATTAAAGTATTTAGCCATTGTAGAATCTGCGTTAAACCCACGCGCTCAGTCAAGGGTTGGCGCAACTGGACTTTGGCAGTTTATGTATCCAACTGGCAAAATGTTTGGGCTGGACGTAAGCTCTTATGTTGATGAACGTTCCGATCCCATTATGGCAACGGAAGCTGCCTGCAAATATTTGAAGAGTTTAAATACCAGTTTCAATGATTGGGATTTGGCACTTGCGGCATACAATTCCGGTCCAGGCAATGTTTCCAAAGCGATACGCCGTTCCGGGGGCAAGACCAATTACTGGAATCTTCGCAATTACCTTCCACGTGAAACAGCGGGATATGTTCCTGCATTTTTGGCTACTATGTACATTTTTGAATATGCACAAGAGCATGGCTTTAAAAAGCAGGGGTCCAGAATTCCTTATATAGCAACTGATACTATTAGGGTTAAGCAGCAGATAACTTTAGATCAGGTAGCAAAACTTACAAATCTCGATAAAGAAGAACTAGAGTTTTTGAATCCATCATATAAGTTAGGCATTATACCTGTAGTGAAAAATGAAAACTACATGTTACGCCTTCCATTGACTGCGGTAGGTACTTTTGTGAATAATGAAAACGCCATCTACGCCTTTGCACAGGAAGAGCAGGAAGAAGCAGAAAAGCCAGCGCCAGAACTATACGAGCAACCTGAAAAAATCCGCTATCGCGTAAAACGTGGTGATTATTTAGGTAGAATTGCCGAAAGATATGGCGTGGGCGTTAGCCAGATTAAGAGTTGGAACGGTATGCGAAGCAATACACTTAGGGCAGGACAGAACTTAATTATTTATCCTAAGAAGAGCGCTCAGGACATTGCCAGCAATACTCCTGCACAATCTCAAAATGTATCTTCGGAAAAGACATATACTGTGCGCAATGGAGACTCGTTATGGAGCATTTCGCAAAAATTTCCTGGAGTTTCAGTCCAAAATATCAAAAATTGGAACGATATTAGTGGCAATAACATAAAGCCCGGAACTAAACTAAAAATATATAAAGGATAGTTCCAAAAACATCCTTTAAATGAAAATAATTAAGATCGCATTATTAGCGTTTGTTGTTGCATTTGCTTCTTGCAACAATAACGGTAAGAGAGACAAATCACTTGTTCCCAATTCTGTTGGTAATATAAATGCCTTACAGATTATCACACCAAACGACCTCTGGAACGGCATTGTTGGTGAAGCTATACGCAATAACTTTGCAGCGCCCACCGATGGTCTCCCGCAAGATGAACCACTTTTTTCAATGAATCAAATGCCACCCGACGCTTTTACGGGTTTTGCTCGTAGTAACAGGCTTTTTTTATATGTGGTTTTGAGTGAAGAAGACAAAGTTACCATTGCTACGGATGAATACGCCAAACCTCAGGCTGGGGCTATAATAAAGGCATCTTCTGAAGAAAAATTGGTTGAGCTTATAAATAAAAATGCAGCGCAGATAATTGAAACCTTTCACAAATCTGAAATAAAGGAGCGCCAACGCAGAACAGCTATTTCATTGATGAAAACAGATTCACTTAAAAAAGTGATGGGTGTTAGCCTACAAATACCAAGTGCTTATAGAATTGCAAAGGCAACGGATAGTTTTTTCTGGATGCGAAAAGACTTAAAAGACGGAACGACTAACATCTTGGTATACGAGGTTCCTTTAAAGATGATAACCAACGACAGCACAGCTGTGGGAGATATAATTAAAATCCGTGATTCCATAGGGAGCAGACTGTTGCCCGTGGAGGATGACGGTGAATTTATTACTGAAGATGCCTATGCACCCTATCTTTTCACAACAAAAATTGACGGAAAGTTTGCTTATGAAACTAAGGGTACCTGGGAAGTAAAGGACGATTGGATGGGCGGACCCTTTGTAAATTATGCCGTTCGTGACGAGAAAAACAACCGTTATTTAATTCTGGAAGGTTTTACTTATGCACCCGCAGTGTCGAAAAGAGACTTGCAATTTGAGCTGGAATCAATATTAAACTCTGCCAAAATTGAGTAAATCATAGAAAAATATTTCAAAAAAAAGAGCCTTTCAGTTTAAACTGAAAGGCTCTTTTTTTTGACGAAATGCTATTTTACTTGGTATCGTCAATCTTTTTATCTGTAGAATCGTCTTTAGACGCATCCTTGAATTCTTTAAGGCCGCTTCCCAGTCCACGCATAAGCTCTGGAATTTTCTTTCCCCCGAAAAGCAATAACACGATCACAACAATCAATACAATTTGCCAAGGGCCAATAACACCTAAAGGAAGAAACAATGCACTCATAATTTTAAAAATTTAATTACGCAAAGGTAACAAGAAATGTTTAGATACAACGTTTTGACATCAACTTTAGCGTGTGGGGCTTCAGTTTATTTTATATTTGTAAAAAGCAATTGCAGATTATGACCCAAAAAGAAAAAAGAGCCAAAAAGTTCAAAAAGAAGCTTTTGCACAAATACCGCTTGGTAATTCTAAACGAGGAAACTTTTGAAGAACGCTTCTCGTTTAAACTGAATAGACTGAATGTGTTTGTTTTCAGTACTCTTTTTGCCTTATTTCTTATATTGGCAACTACTTTTATAATTGCTTTTACGCCTCTTCGTGAATATATTCCGGGCTATTCTTCCACGGCTTTAAAAAAGAAAGCCACAAGTTTAGCGTATAAAACAGACTCATTACAGCAGATTCTTGATGTAAATGAGCAATACCTTTCTTCTATCAAAAAAGTCCTTACAGGCGACGTAAAAACTGTAAATTTCAACAAAGATTCACTCATTGAGGTAGCCAAAACAGACCCTTCCGTTTTAATACGTACTTCCAGAAAAGACTCTTTGCTTAGACAAGCAGTTGCCAAAGAAGATAAATACAACCCTTTGATTGCTCCACAAGTCCAACAATACGCACTCTTTGCACCTGTAAAAGGCGCTATTTCGGAAAATTATGATTCCAAGTCAAAACACTACGCAGTTGATGTGGTTACAGCCAAGGATTCACCAGTGAAGGCTGTTGCCGATGGGACGGTTATTTTTGCTGAATGGACCGCTGCAACGGGATATGTTATAATTTTGAAACATGACAACAACCTGATTTCCGCTTATAAGCATAATGCAATGCTCACTAAGGAACAGGGCGAAATTGTTAAAGCGGGTGAAGTGATTGGAACAGTAGGAAATACTGGCGAACTCACAACTGGTCCCCATTTACATTTTGAACTCTGGCGTGATGGTTTTCCAGTTAACCCAACAAGTTTCATCGACTTTGACTGATAGCCTATGTTCATAAAATCACTCGGCGCAAAGATATTTGCCAAAATTGTTGTAAACAGAATCCAGAACTGGGCCACAAAACCTGTTGAAACCCAGCAAAAGGTTTTTGAGGCTTTAATTGCGGATGCAAAAAATACTGCCTTCGGAAAAGATCACGATTTTGAAAATATAAATTCTTTTGAAGATTTTGCAAAGAAGGTTCCAATTCGCGATTATGAAGATTTAAAGCCCTATGTAGAACGTGTGGTTGCTGGGGAAGAAAATATTTTATGGAACGGAAAACCGCTCTATTTTGCGAAAACTTCCGGCACAACGTCAGGCGCGAAATATATTCCACTTACCAAGGAATCTATGCCATATCACATTGAAGCCGCCCGCAACGCAATTTTATGTTACATAAACGAAACTGGTAACGCCAAATTTGTAAATGGTAAAATGATATTTCTACAGGGAAGCCCAGAAATGCAGGAGAAGAACGGAATTAAGGTAGGCCGGCTTTCTGGCATCGTTGCACATTACGTTCCCGCATATCTTCAAAAAAACCGTTTGCCAAGCTTGGAAACTAATTGCATAGACGATTGGGAAACTAAAGTTGACGCCATTGTTGAGGAAACTAAGGGTGAAAATATGACCGTTATCAGCGGCATTCCCTCGTGGGTGCAGATGTATTTTGAAAAACTTCAGAAAAAAACCGGGAAGAAAGTGGGCGACCTTTTTAAAAACTTCAACCTCTTCATTTACGGCGGTGTCAATTTTGAACCCTATCGCGCCAAGTTTGAAAATTTAATAGGAAGAAAAGTTGACAGCATCGAATTGTTTCCTGCCAGCGAGGGCTTTTTTGCATTTCAGGATAGCCAAAAGGAAAGAGGAATGTTGCTGCTTTTAAACTCGGGAATTTTCTATGAATTCATTAAAGCAGGTGAATTTTTTGATGAAAACCCGAAACGATTGACAATTGGCGAAGTTGAAATGGGCGTGAATTATGTAATGATAATTTCAACAAACGCAGGGCTTTGGGCCTATAATCTGGGCGATACCGTGCAGTTTACTTCAACGAAACCCTATCGTGTAATTGTTTCCGGAAGAATAAAACATTTTATTTCGGCTTTTGGGGAGCACGTGATTGGAAAAGAAGTGGAAGAAGCGATGAACAAGGCTATTTCAAAATTCAATTTTTCGATTACCGAATTTACCGTTGCCCCGCAAATTACGCCTTCCGAAGAAAACCTTCCATATCACGAATGGCTAGTAGAATTTGAAACTCTACCTGAAAACCTTCAAAAAGTAGCTGAATTTCTTGATGCCGAAATGCAACAACAAAACTCTTATTATTTCGATTTAATTGAAGGAAAAGTACTTCAATCATTAAAGATTTCATCACTTAAACGGGATAGTTTTCAGCAATATATGAAATCACAGGGCAAACTGGGCGGCCAAAACAAGGTGCCGCGACTTTCCAACGATCGTAAAATTGCTGATGCACTACTTCAAATACAGCCCCAAAATTAGTGTTATCTTTGCACCCAATGAATAAATTGAAATCACATACAAGAACACGTGCCCAAGAGAGCACGCAGGCCATTGAGCGGCTTTATATAACAATGCGCCACCTCTTTAATCGGGGGTTTTACAAGCCTATGGGAGTTTCGGGAGAAACACTTCGTGAATCATTATTAACCCTTCGTCCTGAAATCTATGGCTCTATAAAAGAAGAAAAAATTGAATTGCAGGGTCTGCTTTACGTGATGGACCGTTTGCCGTACGGAATTGAGGAATGCCGATTTATTAACTTAACCAGTGATGAAGGTTACAAAAACTCACATTTTGAACCCATAATTCCCCTAAAACGCCGCCGAAATTGTTACCGAATAGATTCGGAACAAATGAATATTGAAATTACGCGTGGCCGTTCGGAAATCTATGATATTCTAACGCACCTTACCTTTCTTTTCATAGAGTCGCACAAAATTATGAAGCAGGTGCTCATTAACGAGAACGGCGAAGTGATTCGCGATTGGAAAAAGCTAGAACAAGCTGTTCTCAAAAAAGGGAAACTTTCACAGGAGGAAAAGGAAGTGGCCCTTACGCACACTGCAAATTTTCTGGGAAGAACCTTTGAAGAAGTAAAAAGCGTATATCCCTTTTTCGCAAGTGAAAAGAACGAGAACCGTTTCTTTAATATTATCTATTTTTTAGGAAAGCTTGCCATAGATGAAATTATTGAAGATAATAAACGTATAATTACTTTTAGTCCGGTTTTGCGCGAGCGTCTGGGACATCACATTCACGGCGAACTGTGGGCCTATGCTATAAAACACGCGCTTCAAGATAAAGGCTTATTGGAGCGTCCGTTGCATATTATAAGTGCCAATATGCACAGCGTAATGAACAGTTTATATGGTCCAAAGGCGCTTTCGGCAGAATTCTCAAAGAAAAAATCGATGGAGGTTTTTGAGGCACTCAGTATTGCTTCCAACGGTAAGCTCCGTGAAAAAGTAAACAAAACCGCGCTCGCGGAAGGAATGATGTTTATTGAGGACCAAAGCGGGACAAATATTGATGTGCAAATAATTGATACCTCCAAAATTAAACAAAGTCCCTATATAGAAGGGTTGAAGGAGGTTGAGAACTCAAAAAAACCTGTCATAATTGTGATGGATTATGCATTTGGCGAGCAAGCCTATGAAACAATGGACGAGCTTTTAAAACCATTTGTGGATGCTAATAAAGTGCGGCATTTCTTAAATGTGGCTTCAGTCTCTATAATGGGAAAAGCAGGAATTTTGGAAGGTGGAAAGGGCGATATTATGATTCCGTCAGCCCATGTTTTTGAAGGTACTGCAGACAATTATCCATTCAAAAATAAATTGGACAAATCACTTTTTAAGGATGATGACGTTAAGGTTTGTACAGGAACGATGATTTCGGTGCTGGGAACTTCGCTTCAAAATAGGGATTTGCTGAAATTCTTTCACAATTCAACGTGGAATGTGATTGGACTTGAAATGGAAGGCGCGCATTACCAAAAAGCAATTCAGGCGGCTTCCAAAATTAGGCGCAGCATTAGCCCAAAAGTGAAGGTGCGCTATGCCTATTACGCCTCAGATAATCCATTGGAAACCGGAAGCACTTTGGCTTCGGGGGGATTGGGAACAACGGGTGTAAAACCCACCTATTTAATTACCGAAAAGATGTTAAAACAGATTTTAGACACTACTAAAAATTAATTTTGAAAAACGATAAAGTACTGATTACGGGAGGCGCAGGATTTATAGGTTCCAATTATGTGGAATACGTCCTTAAAAATTCAGAAGACGAAATTTTCGTGTTGGACAAGCTAACCTATGCCGGAAATTTGAAGAATTTGGAAGCTGTTTCACATAAAATCACCTTTATAAAAGGAGACATTTGTGATTTGGAATTAATTCAAAAACTCTTCACCGAACACCAGTTCCAAAAAGTAGTCCATTTTGCCGCGGAAAGTCATGTGGACAATTCCATTACGGGACCTTCGGAATTTATTCAAACTAACATTGTGGGTACATTCAACTTACTTCAATGTGCCTATAAAACCTGGATGAACGGCCCGAATGATTTGAAAAGTGAATTCAAAAATGCACGTTTTCTGCATATTTCTACAGATGAGGTTTATGGTACTTTGGGCGAAAGTGGGCTATTTACAGAAGAAACTTCGTATGCGCCAAATAGCCCTTACAGTGCTTCAAAGGCATCCTCAGATTTTATTGTGCGCAGTTATTTTCACACTTATGGTTTACCGGTTGTAACTACAAATTGCTCAAATAATTATGGACCCAATCAGCATAAAGAAAAATTGATTCCTACCATTATTCGCAAAGCAATTTCGGGTGAACCCATCCCAATTTATGGGGATGGAAAGAATGTCCGCGATTGGCTGTATGTAATGGATCATTGCAGCGGCATTTATTTGGCTCTGGAAAATGGAAAGCTGGGCGAGACATACAATATTGGCGGTCGCAATGAACGTGAAAACCTTTATATTGCAAACGTTATCTGTGAATTGCTGGATGAAATGCTTCCGAAGGATTCACCGTATAAAGAAAAAATAACATTTGTAAAAGACCGTCCAGGCCACGATTTTAGATACGCTATTGACGCTTCAAAAATAGAAAATGAGTTAGGCTGGAAGGCGAAGGAGAATTTTGAAACAGGCATTCGGAAAACGATTGCTTGGTATTTGAAAAATAGAGATAGATTGTAATTTAAAACCACGAATTCAAAAATAATTGTAAAAAAGTATTCGTGAATTCGTGGCAAAATAAACACAAATGAAAGGAATAATTTTAGCAGGAGGTTCGGGCACCCGTTTGCACCCCATCACCTTGGCTGTGAGCAAGCAGTTGATGCCGGTGTATGACAAACCGATGATTTATTATCCATTGTCAACCCTTATGTATGCTGGTATTCGGGATATTTTGATTATTTCTACACCGCAGGATCTTCCGCTTTTCAAACAACTTTTGGGCGATGGTAAAAAACTGGGATGCAATTTTCAATATGCCGAACAAGCAAACCCCAACGGTCTTGCGGAAGCTTTCATTATTGGAAAGGATTTCATCGGAAATGATAAAGTAGCATTGATACTTGGAGATAATATTTTTTACGGTTCTGGTTTGAAAGAACTTTTGCAATCAAACAATAATCCAGATGGCGGCGTTATCTATGCGTATCACGTTTTAGACCCCGAAAGATATGGCGTTGTTGAATTCGACAAAAACGGAAAGGCCCTTTCCATTGAGGAAAAACCTGAAAATCCAAAATCAAATTACGCCGTTCCGGGAATCTATTTTTATGACAATAGCGTAGTGGAAATTGCTGCCAACATAAAACCGAGCCCCCGAGGCGAACTGGAAATAACTGATGTCAACAATGTTTATTTGAAAAAAGGTAAACTCAATGTTAGTATTCTCGATAAAGGCACAGCTTGGCTGGATACCGGAACTTTTGCTTCCTTGATGCAGGCTGCCCAATTTGTTGAGGTTATTGAGGAAAGACAGGGCCTAAAAATTGGCGCCATCGAAGAAGCTGCGTATGAAATGGGCTATATTTCAAAAGAACAATTAGTGGCTTTGGCAGAACCATTGTTAAAAAGTGGTTACGGAAAACATTTACTACAACTAGATTAGATTTGGAAGTACAAAAAACACCTTTAAAAGATTGTTTTATTTTAAAACCGAACGTTTATTGTGACGAGCGCGGACTTTTTTATGAAACCTATAATAAAAAAAATTTTGAAAAAGTAACTGGCCTAACCGTTGATTTTGTTCAAGACAACCAATCCATTTCATCAAAGGGCGTGCTGCGCGGACTCCATTTTCAAAAAGGTGCCCTGGCACAGGCCAAGCTAGTTCGGGTTGTAAAGGGCAAGGTTTTGGACATTGTAGTAGATGTTCGGAAAAATTCTGAAACCTTCGGCAAATCATTTTCTATCATTTTAGACGATGTGGAGCACTTACAACTATTTGTGCCACGCGGTTTTGCGCACGGTTTTATAACCCTTTCAGACCAATCTATCTTTTCTTATAAATGCGATAATTATTACGATAAAGCTTCGGAAAGCGGAATAATCTACAATGACGCAACCTTGGCATTAGATTGGTATCTTCCAAAGGAAGAATTTATTATTTCAGAAAAAGATTTGGAACTTCCCAATTTTGGAGAAGCGGTAAGTCATTACCCTAGCAATTCTTAAAGGGAAGGCTGCGAGAATTGAGTTTAAAACAATGATAATTGTCTTATTTTATTGATAATATAATTAAAAGGATAGGGTAAAAGTCCCCTTCGGGGATTTAGGGGCTATGAAAAAAATACTGGTAACAGGCGCAAACGGACAATTGGGGAAGTGCATAAAAGATGCAACTGCCGATTTTCCCGAACTTGAATTTGTCTTTGTTTCAAAGGAAGAACTCGATATAGAAAATTCGGACTTGCTTCTAGATTTCTTCAGCAAAAATTCCTTTACACATTGCATCAATACCGCAGCATACACCAACGTTGAAAAAGCGGAAAGTGAAGCTGAAAAGGCTTTTGCCATCAATGCCGAAGCAGTAAAAAACTTGGCCACTGTTTGCAAAGAAAACGATATTGTCCTGCACCATATTTCCACAGACTATGTTTTTGATGGAAAAAAAAGATCTCCATATTTGGAAACAGATGCTACAAATCCCATCAATGTTTACGGGGCTTCAAAGCTAAAGGGAGAGCAGTATATTCAAGAAATTTGTCATAAATTTTATATTTTACGAACGTCGTGGCTCTATTCGCAATACGGGCATAATTTTCTGAAAACTATTTTAACATACGCCCAAGCTAAAAAACCGCTTACCATTACAACCGAACAGGTAGGAACGCCAACCAACGCCAATGATGTGGCTAAAGCAGTATTGCAAATAATTGTACAAGATTCAAAAAATTATGGCGTTTACCATTACAGCAACAGCGGCAAAACCACCTGGTTTGGCTTTGCCGAGGAGATACTTAAGCAAACGGAAAAATTAAAAGATGCAAATCTTGCAAAAACAAACCATTACCGTACTTTTGCCGCACGGCCGGAGTATAGTGTTTTGGATAACACAAAGGCGCAGAATACATTGAAATTAAAATATATAGATTGGCGGGATAGCTTACAATCTGTAATAAAAAAGACAGTCATTAATTTATAATATTAGTTTTATGGCACAAAATAATACATCTGAGGAGGTTGATTTGGGGTATCTTTTTAAAAAGATGGGCAATTTATTTAAAAAATTTGTTAAACTAATTTTTTTAGTCCTTGCATTCTTTGTTAAATATATTGTCGCGGTGGTAATTTTAATTATTATTGGAGTGGGAATTGGATACTACTTAGATAAAAATGCAGAAGAAGTTTATAATAATGAAGTAATTGTAATCCCAAACTTTGAAAGCGTAGATTATTTATATGATAAAGTTGCTGTTTTAAATGCAAAAATAGAAACACAAGACACAATATATCTTAAAACAATTCTGGACACTAATTACAGAAAATTAAATAAGATTGAAATAGAGCCCATTGTGGATATTTACAATTTTGCCACGCAATCTCGAGAAAACATTGAGGTATTTAAGACACTTTTTCAAAATCAAGAACTTACAAATTTTGTAGAAGATATTGTAACTAGTAAATATTACAAGTACCATCGGTTAAATTTTGTGATCACGGGAAAAGGAGACTCTCAAAATATTGTCGAATCAGTTTTGAAAGACTTTAATGACAATACTCATTTTAATCAATATCGAGAGGTTTTAAACGAAAACTTAGAGCTACATCTTTTTGAGAATTTAAAAATGATTGAACAAGTTGATTCCTTAATTCAATCGTCCATTTCGTATTCTAAAGCTGAACTTCCAAATCAATCAATTAATATTAAAGAAGGTGTTGATTTTAGTAACTTGATTTTTAGAAAGGATGCCTTGTTAGACAACCGATCAACACTCCTTAAAAAGAAAGAAGATCAAGTAAAAATAATAAAAGATGTAGGTGCTAATTACAATATAATAGACACAGAGAAAATACGTATTCCCTCAAAAATTAAATTCCCTATATTTTTGGTTGTGTTATTCTCTCTGTTCTTTTTGATTAAGAGGTTATATTCTAAAATGAAAATGATCGCTCTTGAGAATTAATAATTTTAAAATTACAAAATTAGCAAATCAACTTACCACTAATAAATCTATGGTTTTTTTAGACCAGGCGTTATTTGCTTTTTTCAACTTTTGCACCATCATTTTTCTTTCTAAAATTGCAGGAATAAAAGACTTTAGTTCATTTGTATTATTCCAAAGTAATATTTTTTTTGTTTATGTGCTGTGCACTTTTTTTCTGTCATCTCCAATTTTAGTGCTACATACGAAAAGGTGGAACAAAAGAAGTGGCTACTATCTCCGAACTTTAATATTTACCAACTTACTCATAAATCTTTTGTTATCCATTGCCCTTTTTTTCTTTTTAAGACAACAAGGAGTATATGCTGAATATTGGTATGTATTGTTTATTCCTTTGATGATGTCATTGTTTGATATTTTAAGGAAATATTTGTTAAGTAGTTTAAAAATAAAATTAGTGCATTCTGCTATTAGTGCATTTTTTTTGAACCTCACATTTTTCACTGCCATTTATTTTTCGTCAAAAGAGTTAACCCTTTCGGCAATTTTGTTTATCTATCTGATTTCATTTGTAGCAGGGAATTTATATTTGTTTATTGTTATTTTTATTGCAAGAGAAAAATTATTCTTTCAAAAGAAAGGGATAAGAAATGGAAAAAAGACCGGGCATACAATTCTTAACAATCATTTTAAATACTCAAAGTGGATTATACTGGGAGGTATTGCTTTTTGGGGGTATAATCAAGGAATTTATATCTTCTCTAGCCAGCTGGGGGTTGAGGATATCACAATCTCTAAAATAAGAACTATACAAAATTTATTAGGAGTCACAAACATACTTTTGGTTTCGGTAGAAAACTTTTACACACCCATGTTTTCTAAATTTATCACAGAAAATTCGAAAGAAAAACTTCATATTTTAATTAAACATTTATACCTTACAAACTACTCCAAATTGGCAGCTATTGCTATTGGCGCATTTGTGTTTTCTTATTTAGTTTATGATTTTTTATATTTTGAAAAATACGGTAGTGGTTTATGGATTATCATTTTCTTTACAGTAAGTCAAATTCTTTTGTTGGCTATTAGACCATTGATTATTTCATTAAAATCAATTGAGCTGACAAGACCTTTTTTTTATGCCCATTCAATAGCCGTGGCTATTATGTTATTAACAGGCTATTTTTTGATTTCAACAAATCATTTCACGGGTATGGCTACTGCTTTTGTGCTATCAAATGCAACTTTTTCTGCTGTTGTTATATATTTTTATAGCCTTAAAATAATGCAACACAAAAATTAATATTTAGTCCAAATAATATTCAAAATGAACTTTAAAACCATATCAGACTTAAATAAAGAAATTCACACACAGCTTGCTGATCAAATTACATCAGATTTTGTTCTGCTGGACACACCAGATCATATTAACATTGGAGATCAAATGATATGGCAAGGGGAAATGGATTTTTTTAAACAGCTGGGCCTGTCTCCCAACTATATTACCTCTCATCCACATTTTGACTGGAGAGAATTTCCAAGCAGTACCTTAATATTGTTACATGGTGGAGGAAACTTTGGTGATGTTTGGAGAGGCCCCAACGAATTTAGATTAAAGGTTATTAAAAAATATCCAAATAATAGAATTATTGTATTTCCTCAATCAGTGCAATATCATAATCAGTCCAATCTAAAAAGTAATGCAGCACTCTATTCAGGACATAAAAACCTAACTATATGTGCCAGAGACTCCTACTCCTACGAGTTATTGAAAAAACACTTTAAAAATGAAATCTTAATGGTCCCAGACATGGCTTTTTGTTCAAATTATAATAACCCAAATAGAAATACTCAATTGGACAAAAAATTACTTATTAAGCGCTTTGATAGGGAAAATAAAGCTAATTTGAGATACCAAGATTTTACCGATTTTGATATTACAGACTGGCCTACCTGTGAAACAAATTTTACAAATCAATTTTGGAGAGGAATAGAAAAAATTAACCGTGAATTTGCAAAATATTTTATTTCCAAAAAAGCAAAAGATACCACCTTTGGCCTTGGGGCTAGGCGTGACAGAAGTTTTTACATAAAAAAAGGAATTGAGTTTATGTCAAAATATGATTTTGTGGTTACCACAAGACTACACGGTCATATCTTAGCACTTCATCTTGGAATTCCTTCTATTATGATTGATAATAATTATGGGAAAAATAGCAGGTTTTACAATACGTGGCTTCAGAATTTTTCTAGTTCAAAGCTAGTAGATTCAATTGAGGAACTAAAATTTGAATTAGAGAAAGAGAAATGATATAAACGGCCAAAGTTAAAATGAATAAATACAAAGCAGAAGTCATTGTTTTAATTCCTCATTACAACAATAATGATAAACTTCTACAATCAATCTTGTCAATAAAAGAAGATATGCTGGTGGACGTGCTAGTTGTTGATGACGGCAGTAAAAAAATACCAAATTTAAATGACATTCAAGATCAATATAAAAATGGGTCTGTTTTTATAGAGGTTCTTCTGCAAAATGAGGGTATAGAACACGCCTTAAACAAAGGCTTAGATTTCATTGAAAAATCAAACTACAAATATATTGCCCGTTTAGATTGCGGGGATTTAAATTTAAAAAATAAATATACTAAACAATATAATTACTTAGAACAAAATTTAGACACTTATCTTCTTGGAACTTGGGCAGATATAATAGATGAGAATGGAAAATTATTATACCAATTAAAGCATCCTTGTACCTACCGAAAAATAAAAAACAGAATGTTTATAAATAGTATGTTTGTTCACCCAACCGTGATGTATAGGACAAATGTTTTAAGTATTATTGGCAACTATCCCGTTAATTACAAAGCAGCTGAAGATTATGCGTTCTTTTTTAAAATTATAAAAAAATTGAAAGCTGAAAATTATCCAGAATCATTATTAAAATATGAGATGAACCCAAATTCAATTTCAAGGATAAAAAGAAAACAGCAAATTTTGAATAGAATTAAAATAATTTGGGATAATTTTTATTTTGGCTTTTATCCACTTTATGGTTTAACTCGGAATATAATAATATATATATTGCCCCCTAATTTTATAAACTATTTAAAGACTAAATTCAGCAAATAAAAGCATTTTTAGAATGGAACAATTACCGAAATACCTATTAAGAGTAAGGTCTCTAGGATTGCTTTTTGTATATGTTGGAATTTTTCTAATTCCCTTTAATAGTTATGAAGGGCCTAGCTTTTTGGGAGAATATAATAGACATCCTTGTACTTATTTCTTTTTAATCGCCTTTTTAATTTCAATTCTTTTCATTTTCTTAAAAAGAAAAATTTATTTTCCTATTAAAAATGTAGTATTTCAATTGTTATTATTCTTTATAGTGTGGTGTGCCGTAACTATGCTGTTAAACATACACAAAATTGTAGATTACAATTTAAAAGGTACAACAGGGTTGGTTCGCTTTATCAAGCAATATGGATCCTTAATAATTTCCGCGCTTGTTTTTCTATTAACTTTTATCAATCTCTTTAGCGGAATGAAGCCTATAGAGTTATTTAAAAAAATTAGATTCATTTATTTTTTATCATTTACAGTTGTTACTACTTATGCTTTTTTTGAAATTCTCATTGTTTTTTTTAAAATTTCTGCCTTTATACCTGTTTTAGAACTCTTCAATTATTTTCCTTTTACAACAGTTAATTTAAGCACCCATCTCGAAAGAATATCATCAGTTTCCTTCGAGCCCCCAGAATTGGGCACTTATTTAATATTTATTGGCGGCTGGATGTTTAGTTATATTCTCACAGAACAAGGACTTAAAAAATACATTCCCGCATTAATTGTCTTGATTCTTGCTTTTTTTTCGGACTCAAGGTCGGGTATCGCAATCATAATCTTCCAACTTATTTTATTTATTTTTCTTTTGTATAAACAAAAGAAATTTCATTTCCATTTATATAAATTATTGACAATAGCAATCTTTCCACTTCTTGTTTTATTTGTTTTTAAAGGAGCTACAATCACCACTTACGTTTTTGAAAAAATGACTTCTTTTAGCATTTCAGACAGCACACACGGAGGATCAAACAAATCCAGGTTAGGAATACAGCTAGCCAATCTTAAAGTTTTTGCAGATAATCCTATCAGTGGAGTTGGCTTTGGGCAATCTGCATTTGCTTCCAGAAAATATTATCCAAGATGGGCTACTGATAACAATTGGGAGTTTCGAAGTATGTATTTAAACCCATATCACAAACCTTTTCCTTCTGTTTATAATATGTATGTTCGTCTTTTATCAGAAACAGGAATCGTGGGTTTAATTTTGTTTAGTAGCTTTCTATTTTTTTTACTTTGGACTTGCTATAAATTTTGTGTTTCTGATAAAGAGTATGATTTGCAATTTAGAATTTTTGCAATCGTTCTCTTCATAACTTTTACAGGGGTTAGTTTGAATTGGTTAAAGACTGAAACTTTCCGAATTTTTGGTTTTTGGGTTTCCCTTGCATTTTTTCTGATTCTAACAGGAAATAAACTGAAATTATATGATAAAAGTTGAACTTTTAAAAAGTAAGCGAAACCTTATCTTAAGCATTTTGCTTGGAATTCTTGTGTTTTTTATCCCTCTTTCAAGTGCGCTTACAAATATTATGCTCATTCCTGCAGGCATTTTTTTTTTAGTTTATTATTCTCCAAAAGAATGGTTTTCAAACTTTCCTAAGCCAATTAAAATATTCTTTTTCTCTATTGGCTTGATGTGGATACTGTCAATTTTTAAAGGCAGTTTTTTACTGGATATCAATATTTATTCACGTTATTTAGTAGTGATTCTTGTTTGTTTGTTGTCTTCTAAAATCCAGAAAGAGATAGTTATTGAAAACTTTTACCTATCTAGTTTAATTCTGGTAACTTGTATTTCCACCTTCAAAATTGTTGAAAAAAAGATGGAAAATCCTGATTTGCTTTTTGACAATGGTTTATTCATAGACCAGGTGTTATGGGAGAGCAGACCACTAGCGGCATTTATGCTCGTTTTAGGAATTTTTATATGTCTGAGAAGAATATCTATAAAATCAAAACCCAATTTGCTTTTTATTTTTCTTGCTGTTTGTCTTTTATTTTTTTGCAATTACATATCTGCTCGACTTAGCCTAATGCTTGCCATAATATTAATTTTCTATTTTACATTCTTTAAATTTCAAATTTCTAAAAAAACCAAACTAATATTATTAACTTCACTTTTTATAGGGTTACCTATAATGCTTTTATTTAATAAATCATTGATAGAAAGAACCCCTTTTAACCGTGAATTTGAGTTTGAAAAAATTTACGATATAGCAAGAGATAGAGAGCCCCGCTATGTCATTTGGAACTGTGTCGCAATTTTATTAACGAACCAATCTAACTTTTACTTTGGGATTTCAAGTTATGAACAATATCGGCAAGACCTTGTAAAATGTTATGAAGAAACTATAGTAAATAGAGAAGAAAAGAAGGCTTATTATATGGAATCCCGGTTCAATTCCCACAATCAGTTTCTAGACTTCTGGCTAAACGGAGGCCTGATTCCTTTTCTTTTGCTCCTCTTACTATTTATAACAGTATTCTTCTCAAAAAAAATGCCGTCAACTGCTAAATTGATGTATTTATTGTTCTTTTGTTTTTTCCTATTTGAAAACGTTTTATATAGACAAATGGGATGTTATCTTTTTGGTATCTTTGCAACCTTGTATTTATACCGTTCCTCAGAGAAAACAATAAAATGAAAAAAGCTTTAATACACGATTGGCTCGATTTATATGGCGGAGCAGAAAGGGTTCTCACCGCAATATCAGAAATCTATGAATTCGATTTTTATTATGCCTATGTAAATAAAATGAGTCAAAAAGACTTAAATAGAACATTTCAAAACAAGCCAATTGTTGTAGAAGATTCTAAAAAATTCAAAGGATTTAAATTTTTTTTTAGATTTTTGATGCCTTTTTTCCCTTATCTCGTAAAATCGTTTAATAAACAAACCAAAAATAATGAGATTGATTTGGTAATAAGTTCTTCCTGGGCTTTATCAAAAGGATATCGCATTGGCAATGAGACTCATATTTCATACCTTCACTGCAGAAACTTCAAGTATGTTTGGGATGAAGCATATCTTTATTTTAAGGGTCCTTTTAAACTTCTTTCATTTCTAAAGAAACCTTTAAGAGAATTTGATATCAAATCTGCCCAAAACCCCGATTACTTGATCACAAATTCAAAATTTGTTCAAAATTGGGTAAGACAAAAATACAATCGAGAAAGCACTGTTATCTATCCCCCTGTAGAAGTGGAAGACTTTTATATTTCAAATGAAAAAGAAGATTATTTTATTACGGTAGGAAGAATTGTCACCTGTAAACGATTTGAAATTATTGTTGAAGCATTTGCCAGAAACGGAAAAAATTTACTTATTGTAGGTGATGGTTCAGCTCGAAAAAAACTGGAGAAAAATGCGCCTCCAAATGTTAAATTTATTGGGTTTAAAACCAAAGAAGAATTAAAAACTCTCTTATCAAAGGCACGCGCATTTGTATTTTCTGCAGAAGAAGATTTTGGCATTGCCATTGTAGAAGCTTTGGCCTCTGGAATTCCTGTAATCGCTTACAGCGGTGGAGCAAGCACGGAACTTATCACAAATGAAAATGGTATTTTATACAATCAACAATCATCAGAAGCTTTAAATAAAACACTCAAGGAATTTATTGATAAGGAACATTGTTTTGAGCCAAAAAAAATAAGAGAATCTGCAATGAAATTTTCAAAAAAAAGATTTCAAAAGGAATTTAGTTCTTATATAGATAAGATTATTGCCAATAAAAAAATAAAATAAAAGAATCTCTCGAATAAAAAAAGGGCTCTACTTAAAGAAAGGTTTTCAAAATAAATAGAATTCCTAATCCAGTTATATTGTAATCCTTTATCTGTTGTCATAGGGGTGCCCTTATAAAACCATAAATACATTATAAATAGGTATTAGGTTCAACAAAAGAGGTGCTTTACTACAAATCAGACATATTCCAATCGGAACTATTTATTTGAGCTTAAGCAGACAGATTATTTACTTAATATCTACTCACTTAAAAGATGGCTTTGTACAAATAGTTTTTTATCTTCACCTAATATTTAGAAATCAGAACTTGTAATAATGAGGATACTGCTGTCAGCCATATACCCCTATGCATTTTTGCTGCTTTATCTCATCATTCCTTTTGATAATTATATTAGGGCGCTCCCTAATATTCTTTTGGCGATTTTGATGGTTGCTTTTCCGTTTATTGTAAAAAAGGAAGATTCCCAAAAATTAAAATCACTTCCAGTTATACTATTTGTAGGTCTTCTCGCCTATCTCTTTATAGACTCGTTTTTTAGCGGAAGATTCCCAGAGGATTTTAATATCATAAAAAAAGTGATGATTGCCGTAGGCCTTGTCATTCTTTATATTCCAGTAGCCGATGTAAAAAAGATCAATAGCGCAATAATATTTTCCTCGCTGGCAGCAATTATTTTTTCGATATATAATTTTGTTTTAATCACTGATGCTACCGGAAGTTTTTCTTTGGGCGATTCTCCTCAAGTAGTGGAATCGCTATTGATAGATAGGTTGTACTTGGGCCTTTTGAGCACTTTCAGTATTTTAATTTCCTTTCAGGAAATTAAAAAGAAATACCACCCCAACAATAATTATTATTTGGTCAATATTTTTGTGAACTTGCTCTTCATCGTCCTAATAAACTCAAAGATAGCGCTCATATGTCTTTTGGTCTTGGTGTCAATAAAACAATTTTACGGCCAACGCAGAATATGGAAGGTTGCTATTGCAGCATTTACTATTACAGCGGTTTTAGGATTATTTTTTCTTCTTAAATCTGAAAAAGGCTTTCAGCACAACCAGGCAGAAGCCCATAAAAGTCCGCCGGCTTTTATTGAAAATTCATTGACGTATGAATTACGCTCGATAGTCTGGCAATGTGCCCAAAATATTATTCACGAAGAAGGTTTTATGCTGACGGGTTTAGGCTTTGATAAAACAAAAGACGAACTTGTTTCCTGTTACGCCTCGCAACTGACCAACGAAGCCAAAAGAGATAAATTTGTTTCGGAAAGATACAACACACATAACCAATTTTTAGACTTTTATTTAAGCGCGGGCTTTATAGCGCTATTAATTTTCCTAACCTTTATAATCACAAGTTTTATCGCAAACAGGAAACAGTTTTTGCCAACGGCAATGCTGGCAATTCTTATAATGTATTGTTTTGTTGAAAATGTATTTCATCGGCAGATGGGAGCCTATTATGTGGGGTTTATATTAATTGTGCTAATTACAAGTGGCAAAACATCAGAAAACAACAGCATAAAAAACTTATAAAAAGAATTGCAAATTGTACTTTTGCGCTTTAAAAATATTTAGGAACCTTTTCGGTTTTTAAAAGATAGAAAAAAGATAAATGAAAATTTCAGTAATAGGAACCGGTTATGTAGGCCTTGTAACAGGAACCTGTTTGGCAGAAACAGGGAATGAGGTGGTCTGTGTAGATATTGACAATGATAAAGTAGAAAAAATGCGCAATGGCATCGTACCAATTTATGAGCCACACCTTGACGTACTTTTTGAAAGAAATATTAAGGCAAACCGTTTAAAATTCACTACTTCTTTAGACGAAGGTTTAGCGCATGGTGATATAATTTTTTTGGCGCTTCCAACTCCCGAAGACGAAGACGGGTCTGCAGATCTTTCTTATGTTTTGAATGTTTCTGAAGAAATTGGCAAAAAAATAAAAGATTATAAGGTAATTGTCGATAAAAGCACCGTGCCCGTTGGTACCGCAGAAAAAGTACAAAGCGTAATCGCTAAAAATGCTTCCTGTGAATTTGATGTGGTTTCCAACCCAGAGTTCCTGCGCGAAGGTTTTGCGGTAGACGACTTTTTAAAACCAGAGCGCATTGTTGTGGGTTCCAGTAGCGAAAGGGCGACGGCATTGATGAAAAAGCTCTACAGTCCCTTCGTACGCTCTGGAAATCCGATTATTATCATGGACGAAAAATCTGCAGAGCTTACAAAGTATGCAGCAAATTCATTCTTGGCAACCAAGATTACCTTTATGAACGAGATAGCCAACTATTGCGAAAAAGTAGGTGCAGATGTGGATATGGTACGTGCCGGAATGGGAACCGATAGCCGTATTGGCAAGCGTTTCCTTTTCCCGGGAATTGGCTATGGAGGTTCTTGTTTCCCGAAAGATGTAAAAGCGCTTCAAAAGGCAGGAAAAGACGAAAATTATGATTTCAAAATTTTAAATTCAGTGATTGAAATCAATTCGTCCCAAAAAACGATTTTGTTTCCTAAAATCGAGAGCTATTTCAAAAATGATCTAAAGGGGAAAACAATTGCCATTTGGGGGCTGGCCTTCAAGCCAGAGACAGATGACATTCGTGAAGCCCCATCTATTGATATGATGGATGCTTTGCTCCAACAAGGGGCAAGACTTCAAGTTTTTGATCCCGAAGCGATGCCAAATATTGAAAAACGCTTTGGAGATAAATTAAATTATTCCAAATCCATGTATGCAGCATTGAACAATGCCGATGCACTTTTAATTTGCACCGAATGGAGCATATTCAGAACTCCTGATTATGGTAGATTAAAACAATTGTTGAATAATCCAGTTGTTTTTGATGGTAGAAATTTATATAACGTAAATGATATGGAAACAGAAGGGTTTACCTATGTTTCTGTGGGGAGAAAGACTGTAAATTTATGAAAAAGCGCGTCCTAATTACCGGTGCTGCTGGATTTTTAGGCTCGCACCTTTGCGACAAATTTATTGCTGAAGATTTCCATGTAATTGGGATGGATAACCTTATAACTGGTGATCTTAAAAACATTGCACATCTTTTTAAACTGGAAGCTTTCGAGTTTTATCACCACGACGTTACAAAATTTGTACATGTTCCCGGGAAGGTAGATTATATTCTTCATTTTGCTTCTCCAGCAAGCCCAATAGATTATTTGAAAATACCCATTCAAACCTTAAAAGTAGGCTCTCTAGGCACTCATAATCTTCTAGGATTGGCAAGGGAGAAAAAGGCGCGAATTCTTATTGCCTCAACATCTGAAGTTTATGGTGACCCACAGGTACATCCACAAACTGAAGAATATTTCGGAAACGTAAACACCATAGGTCCCCGTGGAGTGTATGATGAGGCAAAACGATTTCAGGAATCCATAACCATGGCCTATCATAGATTTCATGGATTGGAAACGCGAATTGCTCGTATTTTTAATACCTACGGCCCACGTATGCGCCTTAACGATGGCCGTGTAATTCCTGCTTTTATAGGTCAAGCATTGCGAGGTGAGGATTTAACCGTTTTTGGAGATGGTATGCAAACGCGTTCCTTCTGTTATGTAGATGATGAAGTGGAAGGGCTTTACCGCTTATTGATGAGTGATTACCCACTTCCAATTAACATTGGAAATCCTGAAGAAATAACCATTCTAGATTTTGCAAAGGAGATTGTAAAACTGACAGGAACTGAACAAAAAATTGTTTTTAAGCCTCTTCCGCAGGATGACCCAATGCAAAGAGAACCAGATATTTCAAAAGCTAAAGAGATCTTGGGGTGGGAGCCGAAAATTTCAAGGGAAGAAGGAATGAAAAAAACATTTGAATATTTTAAAAACCTTTCAAAAGAAGAACTTTTTAAAAGTGAACATAAAGATTTTTCAAAGCATATTAACAGATATTAATTAAATGTTTAGAAGTGGAAGATATTCAGGATTTCTTAGGCCTATTTCATATGGAATAGATCTTTTCTTTATCCATTTTTTTGCTTTTGAATTTTTTGCAAATCCTTTCCCCTATTTCAATTATGTAGTTTTTTTAACCATTGCATGGCTGATCCTTTCTTTACGATTGGGATTTTATGAGATTTATCGCTTTACCCATTTATCTAAAATCATGTCGCTTATAGGGAAACAGGGTGTTGTTTTTCTATTGATTGTGTTTTCTTTTTTTGGTTTTTACAATGAGTTGACCACATCTGCATCCACAATTTTTAAATACATACTTCTAGTAATATTATGCATTACTATTGTAAAACTGGGGATTTATTTTCTTCTTAAAAGATATCGCCTCCATTTAGGAGGCAATGTTCGCAGAGTTGTAATTCTTGGCCTTAACCAAAAAACAGATCAGTTACGAAAGTTTTTTACCACCAATCCAGTTTACGGATATAAATTGTACAAAACCTTTGATTTAAAAGGACCTGATAAAGTTACTATTGAAGAATGTATGGATTATATTCTCAGTGAGAAAATAGATGAGGTATACTCTTCCGTGGCGGAAATCAATAACAAAGATTTATTAAAGCTTATTGATTTTGTTGACAACAACCTCAAGGTCTTAAAATTTCTTCCAGATAATAAGGAAATATATAGTAAAAAACTGGACTTTACATACTATGGAGTACTTCCCATACTTTCCATGCGTAAAATTCCTATGGATGAGCCTTTTAATAAGTTCTTAAAGCGAAGTTTTGATATAATGCTTTCGCTTTTAGTCATTGTAGGGCTTTTATCCTGGCTTACTCCAATTCTTGGATTATTAATTAAATTAGAATCAAAAGGGCCTGTATTCTTCAAACAAAAAAGAAACGGACTAGATTATAAGGAGTTTTATTGCTATAAATTCCGCTCCATGAGACCAAATCCAATGGCGCATCTGGAACAAATAAGAAAAGGGGATGAACGCGTAACACGGGTAGGAAAAATCATTAGAAAAACGAGTATTGATGAACTGCCACAGTTTATCAACGTGCTAAAAGGTGAAATGTCCGTTGTAGGGCCAAGACCGCATATGGTGAGCCATACGCATATGTACGCAGAACGCATCGATAAATTTATGGTTCGCCATTTTATAAAACCGGGGATTACAGGATTGGCCCAGGTAAGTGGTTTTAGAGGTGAGGTTGAAGACGATAACCATATTATTAATAGAGTGAAATATGACATTTTTTACCTTGAAAACTGGAGCCTCTTTCTCGATATTAAAATTGTATTTCAAACCATCTACAACGCCCTTCGCGGTGAAGAAAAAGCGTATTAAATACTTTCTATCAAAGCAGTAAAACCTTCAAACTGTTTGTGAAAATTAAATGCGGAAACCGAATTCCGTTGGACATCCTCTTTCGGAAAAAGTTTTAAGTCCGTTACGGAAACGGTATTTATAAAATCCTGCAACGCCTTCAAATCATTTACTGGAACAACCCAGCCCAAAGATTCCTTTTTTACGATTTCCCCGCCTTCTCCACCCGCTGCATAAAGAACAGGTAACCCCAAGCGTGTATATTCAAATATTTTTGAGGGCACGGAACCGTAAATTCGTTTTATTAAAGGAATAAATGCAATGTCATAATTTTGCAATTCCCTGTGTAATTCATCTCTGCCCAATTCACCGTAAAAAGAAATATTCTCTTTCTTTAACTTTAGAATTTTTTCCATGTCGGGCCCTGCTCCATAAATGTGCAGACTCACATTCTTTGGAAATGAAATTCGTTGACAAATCCCGTAGATTCCCTGGGCAACTCCCAATAAACCTGCGTAAACAATCTTAATGTCATTTGAAGATCTGGTCTCTTGAATCTTAGGAATGCCGAAGTTTGGAACATTTCGATATAAAAAAGTTGGCTTCTTCACATAATTTGAAATATGCTGAAGAATTTCTTCAGATTGGCCAACAATCAATTCGGCATTCTTATAACAGAACTTTTCCATCTTCTGCAAAAGGGAATAATAGGTTCCTTTCTTTAAAATTCCCATTTCCAACCCAGCCAAAGGCCAAAGATCTGAAACATTCAGTATTATTTTTTTAGCGAACAAACGTCCCAAACAAACCGCTGTAAACCCTACAAAAACGGGAGAATATTGAACAAAAACTTTTTTAGGTGTTTTGGAAAAAATGAAGAATAAAATCAAGCTGAGCGAAAAAGAAACCATAGAGAGCAATCTCACAAACTTATTTGCAGAATTGCTGGGCCAAGTCCATAATCGTTTTATTTTTCCGAAGGTAGCATCCTCCGTAGAAGATATCCGGCCACTATATTCCTTGAAAACTTTACCTGTGGGGTAATTAGGTAGTGGACAAACAACCTTCACTTTAAATCCTGCGTTTCCCAAGCCTTCTGCCACACTATACATACGGTTGGAGGCTGCTCCTTTTTCAGGAGGGAAATAGTTGCTTATAAGTAAAATTTCTTTACTCATAATATATTTTTATTAAAGTGGAAATAATCCTCTCTGATGCTTTCCCATCCCACAGGGGAATACTCTTACCATCTGGCCATTGCGAGTTTTTTAGTTTTTGAAATGCTTCGGAAATTTTTTTCTTATTATTTCCTACCAAAACATTTGTTCCAAGTTCACAGGTTTCTGGACGTTCTGTTGAATTTCTGAAAGTTATGCAAGGAACATTCAGAATGGAAGCTTCTTCGGTAATACCGCCAGAATCGGTCAAAATAGCCTTGGAATTCTTCAATGCATAGATAAAACTTAAATATCCCTGAGGTTCAACAAAATGATAATTCGGAAAGTCTTTTTTTGTTTCTCGCAAAATTTGCTGGGTTCGGGGATGTACTGGGAAAACGATGGGTATATCTCCAGCGTGAATTGATATGTCTATTAATAATTCAATAAATGAACTAGCTTCATCGACGTTTGAAGGTCGGTGAAGTGTGAGCAAATAATATTTTTCAGTTTCTAAATTCAGATCATCCCAAAATGATGGCTTTTTTATATGATTTAAATTTTGCAGCAGCGTGTCAATCATTACGTTTCCCACAAAAAAAACATTTTCTTTTAAATGACCGGATTTAATTAAATTTTGGTTAGCAATTTCAGAAGTCGTAAAAAAATAATCGGTAATGCTATCGGTCACCATTCTATTTATTTCTTCGGGCATGGTCAGATCGCCGCTTCGTATTCCGGCCTCCACGTGGATTAAGGAAATATTTGCTTTCTTGGTTACAATTGCACAAGCCATTGTAGAAGTTACATCACCCACAACAATTACAAAATCAGGCCTGTTTTGAATCAATTCATTTTCAAAACCGATCATTATACCCGCAGTTTGCTCAGCTTGAGTTCCGCTTTTTATGTTTAAATTTTTGTGCGGATGGGGAATTTGAAGTTCCTCAAAAAAAGTATCACTTAAATTGGCATCGTAATGTTGCCCTGTATGCACTAGCCTATAATCTATTGGTTTTGTTGAAGTTTTTAGCTTTTCTATTGCGCGAATTATTGGGGAAATTTTCATAAAATTGGGTCTCGCGCCTGCAACAATAGTAATTTTCATAAGTAGGATATTAATTTTCAACCAACGAAACAAACTGTTTCAGCTTCCCGCTCGTCGCCCTGTCCAACTGTGTTTTTCTATGGAATGTAAATTTCAATCCCGGCTCTAAAAATTGGACAATGGTTTTTGAGATAAAACTTTTCTTTTCTTCGGTCAGTTCGGTTTTGCTTACATAATTTATTTCAAAAGTATCAATCTTTGTTTGAATCACTTTAAATTCCTGTATGTTTCCGCTCTCTTCCATTATCTTTTTGGTAATCACATAAAAAGTCATTCCCGCCGCTTTCTTTCCACTGGGAAGTGTCGCAAAATCATTTGTTCTTCCAACCAGCGTTTTTAGAATTGGTTTTTTAAACGTACTTTTTTCGCTTAGCGCCCCGTAATCACCAATTTCATAACGAATAAACGGATGTGCCTTGTTATGCAAAGAAGTTATTACAATTCGCCCTTCTTCACCCAAAGGAAGCGGTTTATCGGCTTCGTCCAAAATCTCCACAAAAAGCGTTTTGGAATCCACTTCCCATTCGCCGTGAGGGTTGGTAAAGGCAATCACACCCGCTTCCGAGCAGCCGTACTCATTCACAATTGGAACGCCCAACTGGCTTTCAAGCAAAATTTTATCAGCCTCAAAAAGCATTTCGGAGGTAACGATGCACACCTTCAGCGTTGGACAGACATTTTTTAAGATTATGTTCTTTTCCTTCAAGTATTTCGCAAAGAGCACAATGCTACTGGTATAGCCGTTAATGTACTCAAATGGCTTTTGTTTATAGACTTTCAACATTTCATCGAGTGCCTTTTCTGAAAGGTCATTTATTGAAAACCGATGCCGATGTGCTAAAAAATCCTTTACGCGTACCGTTTTATTTTTAACAGTATCCAAAGGAATTCCGTAATAACGGGCTTGCAACGAACTATTAAAATCTATGCCGTGCCGCCCAAATCGCTCCATATGGTATGCCCAGGTCATGGCGTGGCTGTATTTATTTTTTGCAAAGCGAATGGGATTGCCGCTGGAACCCGAGGTTTTGTTTGTGTAGCAATTTTTTTCCGAAAAGTCTTTTGAAAGTCGCTCCTTCAGCGGAATTTGATAATCTGCTTTTTTCAAAATTGGAAGTGTTTCCCAAGTTGAAAAATCGCCCTTCACCTTCTGGCGATAAAAAGGGTTGTTTTTTAAATGATAGGTTACAATTTCGGCCCTTTTCGCTTTCAAAAATGCTTCGTAGCCTGCTTCTTTTATTCCAGAAATTTGATGCAATTCCTCCTTCGCCCCTTTTATAGGGAAACGTTTCAGAAAAAGGGAAATATCGAATAGTCTCAAAAGATGTTTTTCAATTAAGTTGAAACCAAAAAATTTCACAAAGCCAAATTCGCTTCAAATAAATTAGCGGTTCAAGGTACAAACAATTATTTTTGACACCGAAACAAAACATCTCAATTATGAATATTCTCATCCTTGGTTCCGGTGGCCGCGAACATACTTTTGCATATAAAATTGCACAGAGCAACCGCTGCGAAAAACTTTTCGTAGCCCCCGGAAATGCGGGAACTGCTTCTATAGCAACAAATGTAGATTTAAAAGTAACCGATTTTGAAGGGGTGAAAAAATGCGTTGTTGAAAATAATATTGAAATGGTTGTAGTGGGCCCCGAAGATCCTTTGGTACACGGAATAGCCGATTATTTTGCCGAAACCGCGGAATTGAAAAATGTAATGCTCATAGGTCCCTCAAAACGCGGTGCTTTGCTGGAAGGCAGCAAACAGCGCGCAAAGGAATTTATGGTGCAGCACAACATACCCACGGCTGCGTATGAAAGTTTTACTGCAGAATCCTTGGAAGCGGGAAAATCTTTTTTGGAAAAATTGAATCCGCCCTACGTTTTAAAAGCAGACGGATTGGCTGCCGGCAAAGGTGTTTTGATTTTGAAGGATTTAAACGAAGCCAAACAAGAACTCGAAAACATGCTAACGCACAGTAAATTTGGCGAAGCGAGTTCCAAAGTGGTAATCGAAGAATTTTTGGACGGAATTGAACTCAGTGTTTTTGTACTTACCGATGGAAAAAACTACAAAATCCTTCCCACTGCAAAAGATTACAAACGCATAGGTGAAGGCGACACTGGTTTAAATACCGGTGGAATGGGCGCCGTTTCCCCAGTACCATTTGCAGATGGAGTTTTGATGAAAAAAATTGAGGACCGAATCGTGAAACCAACCGTGGACGGTCTTTCCGAAGAAAAAATAGATTATAAAGGCTTTGTTTTTATAGGTTTGATAAAAGTGGATAACGAACCTTACGTGATAGAATACAACGTGCGGATGGGCGATCCCGAAACCGAGGTTGTTTTACCGCGCATTAAAACCGATCTGGTTGATTTATTGGAAGCTACCTACCGTCAAAACTTGGGCAATTTCAACATTGAAATTGACGGTCGGGCCGCTACGACTGTAATGCTGGTTTCCGGAGGCTATCCCGAAGATTACGAAAAAGGAAAGGAAATTTCAGGTTTGGAAAATGTGGACGGTTGCATTGTTTTTCACGCAGGAACAAAATCTGAAAACGGCAAAACGCTAACCAATGGGGGTCGTGTATTGGCCGTAACTTCTTTGGATGATGATTTCAGAAAAGCGCTAAAAAAATCCTATCAAAACATAGAAAAACTATCTTTTGACAGGATGCAGTATCGAAGCGACATAGGTTTTGACCTATAAAAAAATCAAGGATTTTCGTCGTACGTATATGTAATTTCAGTGTTCTCGTTAAAGTCGCGAAGTTTACCCAACCAATATATGAAGGCCGCAGCTCCAATCAACAAAAATATCCACGAAAAAATATTGGCAAGCCACCAGCTGTCAAGCTCAAGCTTCATCAATGCATCGTAAGGGATAAAAAGAAAATCTTCAAAAAGGGAAGCTATTCCTTCCCAAAAACCTTTCCAAGTCATATCTTTAATCTTTAGATGGCAAAAATATAAAATTACCCCGTATGCTGACAAGCTTTTTTGGAAAATCTAACCCGATAAATTATTTAATCCTCGGGGTTTTTATTGTAGCAGGCTATTTATTGGGGTCAATTTCGCACAGTGAAATTTTTTTAACCCCTTCTTTATTGCTTACACACGCCATCTTTATAATAATTAGTGTGTTGAGTATGTTGCTGTTGGATTTCATTATCCGGAAAAACCATCTTACCAGCAACAATACCTATGCTATATTTTTCTTCACCTGTTTTCTGATAATGTTGCCCGTTATTTTTCTTCAGCATAAAATAATTTTAGCAAATGCTTTTCTATTATTGGCACTGCGTCGTCTTATGAGTTTACGGAGCGATAAGAATTCAGAAAAAAAAATTCTGGATGCAAGTATTTGGATTACTCTAGCTTCCCTGTTCTATTTTTGGAGTATTTTACTCTTTATCCCACTGTGGATTGCCGTAGTGCAAAAACCCAATTCAAATTACAAACAAATGCTGGTTCCCTTTACGGGTTTTTTGGCAGTATTGGTAATTAATACCGCATACCAATTGCTGGTAAACAATACTTTTTCTTGGTTTATGAATTGGAGAGATGTGGTGGGTTTTGACTTTTCTGCCTATAATTCTGCGTCTATTTTAGTTCCCGTAACCATCATTTTAGCCTTTTACATTTGGACTGCAATCTACCGGATTTTAAAAATCTCAAAACTTTCCTTAAAAGAAAGGCCCAATCATCTTTTACTATTGTACGTTAGTATAACAACCTTTTTTATAGCGTTGGGAGCTCCCGAAAAAACAGGTTCGGAATTGCTTTTTATAATGGCGCCGATTGCAATTATAAGCGCTAATTATATTGAAAGTTCAGAAAAGGAACATTATCGCGAAAAAGATATTGCCGAATTTTGGTTTAAGGAAATTATGCTTTGGCTAATTTTAATATTGCCATTTGTTTTTCTCTTGTTATGACTTTGATACTTGAAAATATTGAAAAGGAACTTAAGCGCAGACACCAATATTCCTATAAATGGTTTCGGAAGCAGAATGATACGTGGGACAATTATACAAACTTCATCTACCAAACCTCCAGTTGGGACACACTTATTCGGAAGCTTGCAATTTTGGTGGAAATGCATGATTTTGACAAACAGCAAGTCTTTCAGTATGCCGCCAACCGTTGGTACAATTTCTGGAGCGCGCAGGCGGTGGAGCAGATATTTACTGAGATAGAAGGTATCGACCCTATTCCGGAAGCAAAAGATTCCGAAAAGGATTTTTACCTCTTCGGTATTCCCTTTGACCATAAAACCTCGGTCTTTCCGAAACAATTCAACCAAACCTTTGAATATGCCCAAACCCACAAAGCCGAACTGATTGAATGGCTCTACAAAAATCAAAGCACCCAGAAACGGCATCATTTCAAAAACCGTCTTTTTATTGTGGTTTATGCTGAAAATGGCGAACATTGGAAATTGAAGGCTGAAATCGGTTTGCTAAAAAATGCTATTCAAAAATATATAGCGACTTTCAGGCCGGAGCAGTTGCAATCATTTACTTTTGTTGCCGGACAGCAAACTTTAACCGATATTATCTGGGTTTCCAAATGAATTACATAGGCTCCAAACACAAACTCTCCAATTTCATTTTTGAAAATTTAAAGCACTCTTTTTAAACCAGATTGGCAACAAGAATTTCACTATCTTTGAAATATGAAAACATTATCCTTAAACATACCTGACGGTCTTGATATAGGGCCAAGCGAACTTGCAATATTTGTGGCATCTCGCCTTTATGAAAATGGTAAGTTGTCATTGGGCCAGGCAGCTGAAATGGCAGGCCTAACAAAACGTACTTTTATCGAGCTTTTGGGTCGTTATAATGTTTCCGTCTTCAATTATCCCGCTTCAGATTTAGCAAAGGATGTTGCCAATGCCTAAAACTATTATTTCCGATACCAGCTGTTTTATTATACTTACAAACATTGGGGAATTGGATATTTTGCAGAAAGTTTATGGGGAAGTAATAACAACACCTGAAGTGGCGTCAGAATTCGGAGAGCCACTGCCAGCATGGGTAATTATAAAATCGGCAACAGACTACTATCGTCAGGCTATTTTAGAAGTTCAAATAGACAAGGGCGAATCCAGTGCAATAGCTTTAGCTTTGGAAATTGAAAACAGCACAGTTATTTTAGATGACCTAAAGGCTAGAAAAATGGCTGAACATTTGGGAATATCCTACACTGGAACTATTGGAGTAGTAGTAAAAGCAAAACTGAAGGGGGTAATTCCTTCACTAAAACCAATTTTGCAAAAATTAAAGCAAACAGATTTCCGAATTTCTCTTGAACTTGAAACGGAAGCTCTTAGCCAAGCAAAAGAACTGCCTTAATGAACTACATAGGCTCCAAACACAAACTCTCCAGCTTTATTTTTGAAACGGTTACGGACGTCTGCGGAAAGGAGCTGTCAAACAAAACTTTCTGCGATCTTTTTGCGGGTACTGGCATCGTTGGGCGTAACTTCAAACCACATGTAAAACAAGTAATTGCCAATGATGTGGAGTATTACAGTTTTGTGCTGAACCGAAACTACATCGGCAATCATATTTCTTTTGAATACGAAGAATTCATTAATGAATTGAACGCTTTAAAAGGCAAAAAAGGCTTTATTTTTGAAAATTATTCCGAAGGAGGAAAAGCTGGCCGAAATTATTTCACATCAGAAAATGGGCAGAAAATTGATGCAGTCCGAATTCAAATTGAGGAATGGAAAAAAACCTCTCAAATATCCGAAAACAAGTTTTTCTTTCTGCTTGCTTCATTATTGGAAAGCGCCGATAAAGTTGCAAATACTGCTTCGGTTTACGGTGCGTATTTGAAACACATAAAAACTTCCGCAGCAAAAAGTCTTGTTATTAAACCTGCAGTTTTTCAGCAAACAACAAACTCACATCAAGTTTTTCAGCAGGACAGCAATGAGCTTATAAAGAAAATTGAAGGCGATATCCTCTATTTGGATCCGCCATACAATGCCCGTCAATACGGCGCCAACTATCATTTGCTGAATACTATCGCAAAATATGATACCTTTGTACCCAAGGGCAAAACCGGCCTGCGCGATTACTATAAAAGCGATTGGTGCAGAACCGGAGAAGTCCTTAAAAGTTTTGAGGAATTGATTGAAAATGCACAGTTTCCCTATATTTTCCTAAGTTACAACAACGAAGGATTAATGAGTCAAAAGGAAGTGCAAACGGTGATGGAACGCTTCGGAAAATATACTTTGAAAACCAAAAAATACCAACGTTTCAAAGCAGATAAAACCGAAAACCGAAACCACAAAGCTTCAAAAACTTTTGAATATTTACACATTTTAGAAAAATCATGAAATAGAAATTAACATCCCGATTTATTCCCCCTTTGAAGGGGGCTAGGGGGATGTTTTTTCATAAAAATAAAACTATGTTCTCAGACAAAGCCAACAAAATCTTCGCAGAAGTTATAACAAAGTACCACGAGGTGAATACCGTGGACCAACCTTTCAGCAATCCATACGATAAGGACAGTGATTTAATTGAACATCTACTATACCGCAAATGCTGGATAGACACGGTCCAATGGCATTACGAAGACATTATCCGCGACCCGAATATTGACCCAGTGGGTGCCTTAAAGTTGAAGCGACAAATTGATGCCTCAAACCAGGACAGAACCGATATGGTTGAGTATATTGACAGTTATTTCCTCGAAAAATTCAATGATGTAAAAGTGAATGACAACGCGACAATCAATACCGAAAGTCCGGCATGGGGAATTGACCGCCTATCGATTTTGGCGCTGAAAATCTATCATATGAACGAAGAGGCAACCAGAACAGACGCTTCCCAAGAACATTTGATGGCCTGCAAAGCAAAGTTGAATATTCTGCTGGAACAACGTGTAGATTTGAGCACTGCCATCAACCAATTGCTGGACGATATTGCCCACGGCAGAAAGTACATGAAAGTTTACAAACAGATGAAAATGTACAATGACGAAGAGCTAAACCCAGTGCTTCGCGGTAAAAAATAATATTATTTTAAACCTAACAGGTTTTCAAAACCTGTTAGGTTTTTAGAAATAAAATGCCAAAACCCACCCACATACTGGTAATCCGCCTCTCCGCCATGGGCGACGTGGCCATGACCGTTCCCGTACTTCGCGTTTTGGCGCAAACCTATCCCGAATTAAAAATCACGGTACTTTCCCGTCCCTTTTTCAAACCTTTTTTTGAAGAAATAACCAATCTCAATTTTTTGGAAGCCGATGTGTATGGCGAACACAAACGACTGGGATTGATTAAATTGGCAAACGAAGCCAAGGATCTGAAAATTGATGCCGTTGCAGATCTTCATAATGTGATCCGTTCCAAAATAATCACAAAATATTTAAAGTTTAAAGGAATTGAAACCGCAACAATCGATAAGGGCAGGGCTGAAAAGAAAGCCTTGATAGCTGCCAAAGGTGAAAATATTTCACAATTAAAGACTACCCACCAGCGCTATGCCGATGTTTTTGAAAAGCTCGGTTTTCCAGTGGATTTAAATGATTTTTCAGCCCCACCACAAAAACGGTTGACCCCAAAACTCAATGGTCTTATTGGCGTAGAGCCAAAAAAGATCATTGGCATTGCGCCTTTTGCCGCTCATCAAAGTAAAATGTACCCTTTAGGTATGATGGCTGAGGTAATTCGCGAGCTAGATGAAACTGACAAATACCGAATCTTTCTTTTCGGCGGTGGAAAAAAAGAAATTGAACTTCTTAAAAAACTTGAAAACCCTTTCGCAAACGTTACCAGCATTGCCGGAAAACTCACTTTTGAGGAAGAACTCGCCCTAATCTCAAATTTAGATCTAATGCTTTCCATGGATAGCGGCAACGGCCATTTGGCAGCTATGTACGGTGTGCCAGTGGTTACACTTTGGGGCGTGACGCACCCTTTTGCGGGATTTGTCCCTTTTAATCAGCCGGAAAGCAATCAATTAATGGCTGACAGAAAAAAATATCCGTTAATTCCTACATCCATTTACGGCAATAAATATCCTCCCAATTATGAGTTAGTGATAAATACGATACCACCTGAAACAGTGGTATCGAAAGTGGAAAAGGTTATATAGTTACCACACTAACTAAACTAATTTGGTCTTCAACTTGACAACGGCTCCTAAATCATTTATATTTACAAGTCTTTAACCCTACCATCTTCTTCTCTTACCTTACTGCTGTGGCTACCCGCCAAAAAAAGAACAAGAAGATATTTTACATATTAGACACACCATTATAACTCTATCCCGACTTTATGCCGACTGTATGCCGACTGTATGTCGACTCTATGCCGACCCAACCCCATAGATAACTTATATATACTCCCAAGATTCCCCGTAAAATGCCTTTTCTCAGGTGTCATTACAGTTCGCCTCTCCCTTGAGTTCTTTTCAAAATCAAATATATAGGGATTAACCATTTGAAAAACCTCTTTTAGAACCTATAGAAGAAGAAGGTTTGAATGAAATACCAGCTTAGCTATATAACGACACAGGAACCCTGCCCAAATTTTTTTGGAATTTGGAATTTCAAAAATTTGGAATTTCAACCTTTACACATCATCATAATCCACAACTACTTTCGGTGAAGTGGGATGCGCTTGGCAGGTAAGTATCAAACCATCCGCAATTTCAGCTTCGGTGAGGATTTGGTTTTTGCGCATTTCGGCTTTTCCTTCTTTCAATCGGGCGATGCAAGTACTGCAAATACCACCTTGACAGGAATATGGTGGGTCCAAACCTTCGTCCAGTGCAGCTTCCAAAATACTTTTGGTCTGTGGCATTTCAAAAGTTTCCTCTTCGTCATCAAGCAATACGGTTACACTTGTATTTCCATCATGCTTTTCAACCAATAATCCTTTTTCAGCAGTTGAAAAAAGCTCGTGATGAATTTGTTTTGTATTGATGCCGTTGTGCTTCAAGGTTGCGGAAACTTCGTCGATCATCTGTTCGGGGCCGCACAAATAAAAGGCTTCAAAAGTAATCTGCCCGTATTTATTTTTCAGATAAAAATTAACTAGGGAGCGACCTATTCTTCCAAATTGCGCATCGTCCAACTTTTCTCGACTATAGACGAATTCAACATCAAACCGCTCAGGGAATTTATCCTGCAACTGAACGATTTCGTCATAAAACATGGTTTCCTTTTTGTTCTGATTACCGTAAATAAGTAAAAACGAACTTTTGGGCATTTCTTCCAAAGTGCTTTTTATCAAGGAAAGCACGGGAGTTATCCCGCTTCCTGCGGCAAAGGCCACATAATTTTTAAGATTTGGCTCCAAAATAAATTTCCCAGTCGGCGGCATCACTTGCAGCGTATCGCCCGCTTTCAGGTCTTTGTTTGCATATTCTGAAAAAGCGCCTCTCTCCACTTTTTTCACGGCAACCTTCAGCAGGCCGCTTTTGGGTGAGCTACAAATGGAATAGGCCCGGCGCAATTCTTTTCCACCAGCTTGGTGTTTTATAGTAATGTATTGACCAGCTTTAAAAGCAAACAAATTTTTTAAATTATCGGGAACTTGAAAGCTGATAGAAACTGAATTTGGAGTCTCTTTTTTTACTTCGGAAACAGTAAGCGCGTGAAATTCGCTCATAATTGTGAAATTTTTCTGCAAAAGTACAAAGGAAATCAAGGAAACAAAGCTTCAGCGCCCTTAATATGAAGCATTTTTTCGGCGTTTGGGTAAGCAGATATTAAAAAGAAATGTATTTTTACCGCTCTTTAGTGATTCTACATACTAAAATAGAACCTTTTAAGTTTGAATATTATATAAATCGAAACCGTTTTGAAGGGCACATATAAAATTACACTATTTTTTCTCGCTGTTTTATTTTTGGCAGCGTGTTCACGCAAAAAAAATACATTCCTAAACCGCAACGTTCACGCGGTTACTACTGAATACAATACGCTATACAATGGCGAAATGGCTTTTACGGATGCCAAAGAACAACTTGCCTATGGATTTCGCGACAACTTTTGGGAAATACTACCCGTAGAACGTATTGAAATCAAAGAAGCTGAAACCAAAGCTCCCGGAGCAGCCAAAGGTGAAGGCGCAGGAGGCTTTAACCGTGCCGAGGAAAAGGCCGCAAAAGCGATCCAAAAACATTCCATGTACATTGATGGAAAGGAATACAATCCACAGATTGATGAAGCCTATATGCTGTTGGGAAAAGCACGTTATTATGACGGGCGTTTTATTCCTGCATTGGACGCTTTCAACTTTATTTTGGACCGTTACCCAACTAGCAACAATATTAACATTGCAAAAGTTTGGAAAGCGAAGACAAATATTCGTTTGAACAATGAGGAATTTGCTATAGAGAATCTCCAAAAAATGTTTGACCAAGCAGAATTGAAAGAAGAGGAAATAGCTGATGGTGCAGCAATGATGTCACAGGCATTTATCAATTTGGATTCTTTGCAGCCAGCCCTTGAGTATATAAAAATGGCTTCTGAAAACGTAAAAGATAAAGAACTGAAAGGAAGATATACTTTTATAAAGGGTCAAATTTACAACCGCTTAGGAGAAAAAGACAGCGCAAACATTGCTTTTGATGAGGTAATTGATATGAACCGCAAAACTTCCAGGGCTTATTTGATCAATGCCTATTTAGAAAAAGGAAAAAACTTTGACTACGAAAAAGGAGACCGATTAGCATTTTTAGAACTGTTGCAAGACCTTGAAAAAAATCGTGAAAATCGTCCGTTCTTGGATAAAATTTACAATCAGTTTGGCGATTATTACCGCAACAGCGACAGTATAGAAACTGCAGTAAAATATTATAACAAATCTATCAAAGCTTTTAAACAGGATAGAATTCTTCAGTCAGTAAATTATCAAACCCTTGCAGAAATAAACTTTGACAATGCAAAGTATAAAACTGCAGGAGCCTATTATGATAGTACCCTCACTTTCCTTGAGGCTAAAAGTCGCCAGTGGAGACGCATTACCAAAAAACGTGAAAACCTGGACGATGTTATCAAATATGAAGACATAGCAACTACAAACGACAGTATCCTGAAATTAACCAAAATGAGCGAGGCAGAACAGCTTGCTTATTTTACAGAGTATACAACAAAACTGAAAGAGCAGGCCGTAAAAGATTCTTTGGAAGCGGTTAAAGTTGAACAAAAAATAGCAAATAAGGAGTTTTACGAAAAAGGAAAAACTGCCGCGGGTCCTAACAAAGGAAGCACCTTCTACTTTTATAACACCTCAACCGTCGCTTATGGTAAAGGAGAATTCAGAAAAGTATGGGGAGACAGAAAGCTAGAGGACAATTGGAGACTTTCAAGTAAAAGAACTTCTTTGATTGACAATGATGATGAGATAGCCAACACTACGCCAATTGCAGAAAACGAGCTGTACAAACCACAAACCTATATTGCGAAAATCCCTACTGACCAAAAGGTAATTGACAGTTTGGCAAAAGACAGAAACTTTGCTTACTATCAATTAGGACTGATTTACAAAGAAAAATTTAAGGAATATAACCTAGCAGCCAATAGACTTGAAAAACTGCTTACCTACAATCCCGAAGAGCGATTGGTAGTACCCGCAAAATACAATTTGGTGAAGATTTATGAAATTCTTGAAAACCCTTCGTCGGCAGACAAATACCGAAATGATGTTTTGACCAACCATGCAGACACACGTTATGCTGAAATTCTTCGTAATCCAAACTCACAGTTGCCAACAGATGAATCCAGCCCTGAGTACAAGTATAAGCAATTGTACAAAGAATTTGAAGCTGCAAAATATGCCGAAGTTATCCAAAAAGCTGATGAGTATATGTTAATATATAATGGTAACGACATAGTTCCTAAATTCGAGCTTTTAAAAGCTACCGCCATTGGTCGCCAGCAAGGTTTTGAAGCCTATAAAAAAGCATTGAATTTTGTTTCCCTTAATTATCCAAGTACCGAAGAAGGAAAACAAGCACAGCAAATTTACAGCAACACCTTGCCGCTTCTGGCCGTTAAGGATTTTGTGCCCGAAGAAGGAACCAAAAGCTGGAAATTAGTTTATAAATTCAGTAAGGAGGATGCTGAAGCAGCACAACAGTTAAAGGAAAAACTTGATAAAGCGATAGAAGATTTCCGTTATACAAACATGACAACCTCTGTGGATTACTACGATCCCCAAACCAGATTTGTGATTGTTCATGGGCTGAATACAAAAATGGGCGCTCGTGGTTTTGGCGATGTGCTAAAAGAAAAGAAAGAATATAAAATCAAACATCCATTCTTTGAAATTTCATCTCCAAATTATAAAATCATCCAAATCCATAAAAACCTGGACGAATATTTACAGCAGGATGTAACCGAATAAACGCCTACTAACAAACCGAACAACAGAATAGTAACTTTTAAAACCAACTGCTATGTTTTCAGACAAAAAAGAAAAGCGAATTGCCGCCGAACCTGGCGCCGCTCAAAATAGAATAAATGAGGGGACCAAATTAAAAGGCGATGTCTCTTCTACGGGATTTTTTAGAATTGACGGCACAGTTGAAGGTAACGTAAAAACCCCTTCAAAAGTTGTTTTGGGAAAGACGGGCGTTATTATAGGAACGCTTACTTGCGAAAATGCTGACATTGAAGGCAAATTTGAAGGCAATCTTCAAGTGTCCGGAACCCTTTCTTTACGATCCACGGCGGTAATTGAAGGCGATGTAACTGTTGGCAAACTGGCTGTTGAGCCAGGTGCCACTATGAACGCCTCTTGTGTAATGCAGGACGGGAAACCGAAAAGCGCCACAGCTTTAAACCAAACTACCGCTGAAAATTCCAAAGCACATCCTTTTGATCGCCAACAGCGCATCAAAAAAGCAGCTGTGGAGACTGATCTCGACGATTAATCTATAATAATTATGGCTAAGGGAGACAACAGTCTTAAAAGATGGGCCATTCTGTCGGGTATCGGCATACAAATGGGCGTTATTATTTATCTTTTTGTAAAACTGGGCCAATGGCTGGACGGCAAATATTCTGATGGCGGAAAAACGTTTCTTATTATTTGTACCCTTGTAGGGGTTGGTGCTTCGCTTTTTTTGGTAATTAAACAGACCAATAAATTGAATTCCTAATTTTTAATGAAAAAAGCTACTTTCAAATTTTTGGCAATTCTTTTATTGGTATTGGCTATAGTTTTTGCCGCACACCTATTTATATTGCAAAATATGGAATTGCCTATTTTTGCAGATAGAATTGTGCTTTCCTATGTGATTAATTATGCATTGGCAGCAGCTATTTTAATCTTCATTCAATCTAAATTCAACAAAAAATCTTCGCACACAGGATTTATTTTTTTAGGGGGAAGTGGATTAAAGTTTTTGGTATTCTTCTTTATTTTCTACCCTTTTTATCGCGAAGACGGAACAATGGCAACTTCGGAATTTGCTGCTTTTTTTGTTCCATACGCCACTTGTTTGATTTTAGAAGTGGCATTTCTTTCAAAACAGCTTAATAATCAGGATTTTTAGCAGATTTCTTCCGAAGAAAAAAACACAAAAAATAGTTTTTTGTTTCTAAGAAAGAAATGTATTTTTGCACCGATTTTAAGGACACCGTTATTTGTTCAAAGATGCAAAGAAAAACATTGGTTAGAATACTTTCAGTTTTATTGTTTATCACTTCTTTTTCAGCTGTGGCACAAGATGAGCACACAGCGGAAGCAAAAGAAATCCTTCCAGAAGGCAAAACAAAAAAGGAAGAGATAAAAGAATTTATAAACCATCACTTGATGGATTCGCACGATTTTAATCTTTTCGGATCCACAGATGAAGAAACCGGTAAGATACACCATTACGGCTTCCCGCTTCCAGTAATTCTTTGGGATGGCGGTCTTCACACATTTATGTCTTCAGAGTTTCACCACGGTGAGAATGTTGTTGAGTCAAACGGTAATTACTACAAACTTTACCACAGTAAAATATACAGGACCGATGCGGAAGGTACCATCAACTATGATGAGGATCACCACCCAACAAATGTTCGTCCTTTAGATTTCTCAATTACCAAAAGTGTTTTAATGATGCTTGTTGTTGGTCTTTTACTTGTATGGTTGTTCACCAGTCTTGCCAAAAGCTATGCAAAAAACGGAAGTCTGCCAAAAGGTCTTGGTCGTTTTTTCGAGCCTGTCGTGCTTTACATTCGTGACGACATTGCCATTGCAAACATCGGCGAGAATAAATACAAAAAATACATGCCGTTCCTTTTAACCGTATTCTTCTTTATATGGTTCTTGAATATGTTCGGCCTTACGCCGCTTGGTGTAAACGTAACTGGAAACATTGCGGTTACCACTGCTTTGGCAATCATCGTTTTCTTGATTACCACCTTTACCGGAACAAAAGATTACTGGAAACATATTTTTGATCCATTGGGTGACGGAATGCCTTGGATCGGTAAAATTTTCATATATATCATTCTAGTTCCTATCGAAGTTTTAGGGATGTTTATTAAGCCTTTCGCACTACTTATACGTTTGTACGCAAACATGACAGCGGGCCACGTGGTAATGATGAGCTTGATCGGGTTGATATTTATTTTCAAAAGTTGGATTGGCGGACCCTTGTCCTTCGGACTTGCATTTGCAATCATGCTTATTGAATTATTGGTAGCATTGCTACAAGCATATATTTTCACAATGTTGGCAGCCTTGTATTTTGGTTTTGCGAGTGAATCTCACGAGCATCACGAAGAGCACGAAGGAGAGATACAGCATTTGTAAAAACATATAAATTGTCAGGCTGAGCTTGTCGAAGCCTTTCGCATTAAAAAGAGTGTTTAATTTTTAAATATATATATTATGACAATTCCAACTATTGTAGGAGCAGGTTTAGCAGTAATCGGTGCCGGTATCGGTATCGGTATGATCGGTGGGAAAGCTATGGAAGCTATCGCACGTCAGCCTGAGGCTTACGGAAAAATTCAAACAGCAATGCTTATTGCAGCGGCGCTTATTGAAGGTATTGGTTTCGCAGCGATTTTCGCAGGGTAATCAAAAAAAATTGACAAACGGCTGTGACGGTTGGTTACAGCTGTTTGTTACATTTAAAATTGAGCATACAGTTTAAATTAAATAAATATCCGCCACGGCGGCCATTAATATGGAAAAATTAATTAACGACTTTTCATTCGGACTTTTCTTCTGGCAAATAATCATATTTGTGTTGTTGCTTCTGTTGCTTCGCAAATTTGCTTGGAAACCAATCCTAAACGCGGTTAACGATCGTGAAGAAGGAATTAAAAATGCATTGGATTCTGCTGAAAAAGCAAAACTTGAAATGCAAAACCTTCAGGCAGATAACGAAAAATTATTGCAGGAAGCTCGTGCAGAACGTGAAGTAATGTTGAAGGAAGCTCGCGAGATAAAGGCAAAAATGATTGCTGACGCAAAAGAGGAAGCAAAAGCTGAGGCTGACAAAACCGTTGCCCAAGCACAAGCCGCTATCGAAAGCGAAAAGAAATCAGCTATCGCAGAATTGAAACAACAAGTAGCAAGTCTTTCTCTGGAAATTGCCGAGAAAGTAGTAAAACACGAACTTTCCGATAAAGACAAGCAATTGAAACTTGTTGACGAAATGTTGGGCGACGCAAAATTAAACTAAGATTCAATGAGCAGAGCAGCGATAAGATACGCGAAAGCAATTTTGCAGAAAGCGAACGAAAACAACACAGAAGCTGTTGTTTTTGGCGATATGCAATCTGTTTACAAAACCATTGAAGACAGCCGCGAATTGCAAGCAGTACTTCAAAGCCCGGTAATTAAGGCCAACGATAAAAAGGAGGCTTTGCTGAAAATTTTCAGCGGACAGTCAGAAATTACGCATTCGCTTATCAATATTCTGGTTGACAATAAACGTACTTCATTATTAGGAAATGTAGCAAAAAGCTATGTTGATCTTTACAATGAAGCACAGGGTGTAAAAGTTGCAACCGTAATTACAGCCGTTCCCCTTTCTTCAGAGTTGGAAAGTAAGGTTATGGCGAAAGTAAAGGAATTAACGGGAAGCGAAAAAGTAACGCTTAAAAATGAAATTGACCCAGCAATCATAGGAGGATTTGTTCTCCGCGTTGGCGATATTCAATACAACGCGAGCATCGCGAACCAATTAGGAAATTTAAAAAGAGAATTCAGTAAATCAATATAATTTTTTGTGTCACCCTGAGCTGAGCTTGTGCTGAGCACAGCCGAAGCAAAGGGTAAAATCATAAATACAAATAAAATGGCAGAAGTAAAACCAGCTGAAGTATCAGCAATATTAAAGCAACAACTTACAGGCTTTGAAGCTACCGCTTCCCTGGATGAAGTAGGAACTGTTTTAACCGTGGGTGACGGTATTGTGCGTGCATACGGACTTTCAAACGCCCAGTACGGCGAATTGGTAGCCTTTGAAAGCGGTCTTGAAGGTATTGTATTGAACCTTGAGGAAGATAACGTAGGTATCGTACTTTTAGGTCCTTCTAAAGAAATTAAGGAAGGTTCAACCGTAAAGCGTACCCAGCGTATCGCTTCGCTTAAAGTAGGTGAAGGTATCGTTGGCCGTGTGGTAAACACCCTTGGTGAGCCTATTGACGGTAAAGGTCCAATCACTGGTGAAACATACGAAATGCCATTGGAGCGTAAAGCTCCGGGTGTAATTTACCGCCAGCCGGTAACTGAGCCACTTCAAACTGGTATTAAGTCTATTGATGCAATGATTCCAGTGGGCCGTGGCCAGCGTGAGCTTGTTATTGGTGACCGTCAAACTGGTAAATCTACCGTTTGTATCGATACCATTTTGAACCAAAAAGAATTTTACGATGCAGGCGAGCCTGTATATTGTATATATGTAGCAGTTGGGCAAAAAGCTTCAACTGTTGCAAACATTGCACAGGTTCTGGAAGAAAAAGGCGCTTTGGCTTACACAACCATCGTTGCTGCAAACGCATCAGATCCTGCGCCTATGCAGGTTTATGCTCCTTTCGCAGGTGCTGCAATTGGTGAGTACTTCCGTGATACAGGTCGTCCAGCATTGATTGTTTATGATGATCTTTCAAAACAAGCGGTAGCATACCGTGAGGTTTCCCTTTTGCTTCGTCGTCCACCGGGACGTGAGGCGTATCCTGGAGACGTGTTCTTCCTTCACTCAAGATTGTTGGAGCGTGCCGCGAAAGTAATTGCCGATGATGATATTGCAAAGGAAATGAACGACCTTCCAGAATCATTAAAAGGAATCGTAAAAGGAGGAGGTTCATTAACAGCACTTCCTATTATTGAAACACAAGCGGGTGACGTTTCGGCGTATATCCCAACAAACGTAATTTCGATTACCGATGGGCAGATTTTCCTTGATGGGGATTTGTTCAACGCAGGGGTTCGTCCAGCTATTAACGTAGGTATTTCGGTATCGCGTGTGGGTGGTAACGCTCAGATTAAATCTATGAAAAAGGTAGCAGGTACTTTGAAACTGGATCAAGCAGCTTTCCGTGAATTGGAAGCGTTCGCAAAATTCGGATCAGATTTGGATGCCGCAACCCTTAACGTAATTGAAAAAGGAAAACGTAACGTAGAAATTTTGAAGCAATCTGAAAACGATCCGTACACTGTAGAAGATCAAATTGCAGTTATCTACGCAGGTTCCAAAAACCTAATGCGTAACGTTCCTGTAGATAAGATTAAGGAATTTGAAAGAGATTACCTAGAAATGTTGAACCTTAAGCACAGAGACACGCTTAACGATCTTAAAGCTGGTAAACTTACAGATGAAGCAATTGATGTAATGACATCCGTTGCCGCAGACCTTTCAGCGAAATATAAGAAATAAGAAATCTTTGCACCCTTTGCGCCTCTGCGGTTATTTTTCCACCGCAGAGGCGCAGAGAATGCAGAGTAACACAATAAAAAGAAATGGCGAATCTTAAGGAAATTAGAAACAGAATATCATCCGTCGGGTCAACGATGCAGATTACCAGTGCCATGAAAATGGTTTCTGCTGCAAAGTTGAAAAAGGCGCAGGATGCCATTACAGCAATGCGTCCCTATTCTGAAAAACTTACCGAACTATTGCAAAACCTAAGCGCCACGCTTGATGCCGATACTGGCAGTAAGTACTCAGACCAGCGCGAGGCAAACAAAATTTTGGTTGTTGCCATTACCAGTAACCGTGGTTTGGCGGGAGCATTCAATAGTAATATCATAAAGGAAGCACGTAATTTGGCTGCAAATACATACGCAGGGAAGCAAGTGGATTTTATGACCCTCGGAAAAAAAGGAAACGATATTCTAAAGAAAACAGGAACGGTTATCGAAAACAACAACGGTATTTTTGATGATCTTTCTTTTGAAAATACTTCAGAAATCGCCGAAAAATTGATGCTTCTTTTTTCCGAAGGGAAATACGACCGTATTGTAGTTGTTTACAACCACTTTAAAAATGCTGCAACGCAATTGGTAATGACAGAGCAGTTTTTGCCAATTCTGCCTCCAAAACAAATTGAGGGACAGGAAGCAAAAACCAGCGAAACCTTCTATATTTTTGAACCTTCAAAAGAAGAGATTGTTGAGGCCTTGATTCCGAAAAGCTTGAAAACACAGTTATTCAAAGCACTTCGCGACAGCGTTGCCAGTGAGCACGGAGCACGTATGACGGCAATGCACAAAGCAACCGACAACGCAACCGAACTTCGCGATGCGTTGAAACTTCAATACAACAAAGCACGACAGGCTGCCATTACAAACGAAATCCTTGAGATTGTTGGTGGTGCGGAAGCATTGGCAGGATAATATTTTCCGCTTCAATCGATAAATTTTCATCAAACCTCACAGGTTTTCAAAACCTGTGAGGTTTTTTGTTTCATATTATTCGTAAATTTATGAAATGATAAAAAATATGAAAACCATAGCCATAATTTTGACTTTGCCTATTTTACTTTTCAGTTTATCCAACTGCGGCGGAGCGCAGAATAATAAAGGAAAAATGACACTCGAGCAAAACCCTCCCTTTAAAATTGCCGAAGCATACTACCAAAACTGGGTGGCAGGTATAAAAGAAGGTGGTTCAGGAACGAATGTGCATATTACTTTCAGTGAAATAGATCCAGATGTTGTTATTCAAAATATTTACTTCAGAAAGCATATTCTTGAAGCAAAAGGGAATATAAACGAACCAAAACATTTTGTGGGGTATCTAAAAAACGAGATGCAACGCGACATAATTATGGATTCAGATCCTATAAAAGAAGCACAAAACACACCCCAAAAGGAATTTCCTTTTCAATTGGAGGAAAACCAAGCTATGATTGAATATTGGTTTGGGGGAAAGAAAAATCATTATAAAATTGAAAATCTTTCACAAAAGGAAATGATTCCCTATCCGCAGGCAAACCCGAATCAACACGAATAGTTATGGAAACTATCAAACTTAAAGATAAGTTTTCAACCTTCAAAAAGCACTGGCATCCGCATCAAATAGCAATTGTAGACGATATGCAGGTACTTTTGGCTAAATTGAAAGATGAATTTGTTTGGCACAAACACGAAAAAGAGGACGAACTATTTTTTGTGCAAAAAGGAACTTTGGAAATGCACTTTCGCGATAAGGTTGAAATAGTTTCCGAAGGCGAAATAATCGTTGTTCCCAAAGGCGTGGAGCATTGCCCAAAAACGCAAAATGGCAAAGAGGTGCATGTACTTCTTTTTGAAAAACTTTCCACAAAACATACCGGCAATGTATCTTCTGAAAAAACTGTTGTCGAATATCCTAAAATCTAAAGAATGAAAATTCTCCATCTCGATAGCAACCATCCTTTATTATTGAAAATGCTGCGGGAGTCCGGATTTTCAAATGAAGAAAATTACAAATCCCCAAAAGTTGAAATTGAAGAAATCATTTCAAATTATGATGGCATTGTAATAAGAAGCCGCTTCAATATTGATAAAGAATTTCTCGATGCTGCCAAAAACCTGAAATTTATTGCACGTGTTGGCGCGGGTTTGGAAAGCATAGATACAGATTACGCCGGAAATCAGGGCATTAAATTAATTGCCGCTCCCGAAGGCAATAGAAACGCCGTTGGTGAGCATGCGTTGGGAATGCTTCTTTCGTTGTTCAACAACTTAAATAAAGCCGACAGAGAGGTTAAAAATGGCCTGTGGAACCGTGAGGCCAACCGAGGGATAGAGCTGGACGGAAAAACTGTTGGAATCATCGGTTACGGCAATATGGGGAAAGCGTTCGCAAAAAAATTGAAAGGTTTTGATTGCGAAGTAATTTGTTTTGACATAAAAGAAAATGTGGGTGATGAAAACGCAATGCAAGTTTCATTGGATGAACTTCAGCAAAGCGCTGATGTTTTGAGCCTTCACACGCCTTGGACACCCTTGACGGACAAAATGGTTAATTCTGAATTTATCAATTCCTTTTCAAAACCGTTTTGGCTCATCAATACCGCGCGAGGAAAAAGTGTAGTTACTGCAGACTTGGTTTCGGCTTTAAAATCTAGGAAAGTTTTAGGTGCTGGGCTCGATGTTTTGGAGTTTGAAAAAAGCTCTTTTGAAACGCTTTTTGATTCAGACAATCTGCCAAAATCGCTCAAAGAACTGTTCGCAATGGACAATGTAATTTTAAGTCCGCATATTGCTGGATGGACGGTTGAAAGCAAAGAAAAACTGGCAATGGTAATTGCTGATAAGATTATTAAACATTTCAAATAAACATAAAATGAAAAAAAGAGTTACGGGTATTGGGGGGATATTTTTTAAAACGAACGACCCCGATAAAACAAAAGATTGGTACAAAACCCATTTGGGATTGAACACAGATAATTACGGTTGCACCTTTTGGTGGCAGGACGAAAACGGCGATAAATGCTCAACGCAATGGAGCCCTTTTAAGGCAGATACCAACTATTTTTCGCCAAGTGAAAAGGAGTTCATGGTTAACTACCGTGTGGAAAACCTGGAAGAATTACTGAAAGTCTTAAAAGAGGAAGGTGTAACAATTGTAGGGGAAATGGAGACTTATGATTATGGAAAGTTTGGATGGATACTAGATCCCGATGGAAATAAAATTGAACTTTGGGAACCCGTTGATAGTGCATTTCTATAATTTTTTATACATTTAAATCACATAAAAACCAACTAATCAATATTATGGAAGAACAACAGAACACAGGCTACGACAGTACCCAACAGCAATCACGAAATACCGCGAATGAAAGCTGGAACCAAACTCAACCCCATCAGAACCAGGAAAATAAAAAGATTTTGGCAGGAATACTTGCTATCGTATTAGGTGGATTTGGGATTCATAAATTCATTTTAGGATATACCCAAGAAGGGATTATTCAAATAGTTATAACCGTGGTAACTTGCGGTATCGGTAGCATAATAGGTTTGATTGAAGGCATAATTTACCTAACCAAAAGTGATGAGGAATTTTACCAAACCTATCAAGTTAGTAAAAAAGGGTGGTTTTAAAAGTTAAAAGGCCTTTGGATTTTTCAAAGGCCTTTTTTAAAATTTTAATGAAAATAGAATGAGCGAGCACGGCGCAATACCCAATTTAATTTACAGCGATGCAAACGCTGCGGTTTCATTTTTAAAAAAGGCGTTCGGTTTTAAGGAACACGGTGTTTATAAAGACGACAACGGCAAAATATTTCACGCACAACTAGTATTGGGAAAGGCTTTGATAATGGTAAATCCATTCAATCCCGACAGCGCATTTGGTAAAATGCTGAACCTTCCCAAAAATCTTGAAGGCTACAATACCCAAACGCCTTATTTTATAATCGAGAATGTTGATGAACATTACAAAAACGCAAAGGCAAATGGTGCCGAAATAGTAATGGACATTAAGGACGAAGACTACGGGGGTCGTGGTTATAGCTGCAAAGACCCCGAAGGAAATATTTGGAGTTTTGGTAGTTATAATCCCTATTCAGAAAAATAAAAACAAAAAAAAATAATTATGCAAATTTCTATTTCCTTTCTCGTCCTTTTATTGCTATTCATCAGTTGCAATGACGGCAAGAAAGAAGAAAAGCCTACAGAAAATGTAGATATGGTTACTGAAGAATTTTGTTTCCGAAATGAATATCCCTTTCCCGATAGTACCGAAAATATTGATGTCCTTAATCTTGACCTTCAAATAAAAGGAGATTCGGTAACGGGTAATTACAATTGGCTGCCTGCCTTAAAAGATCAACGCAACGGTACATTGACTGGAACTATAGAAAATAAAACTATCAACGCTACCTATCGGTATATGCAAGAAGGTATTGAAGAAACAGCCGAAGTAACGATAGTTCTCAAAGACGATAAAGCCATTATAACGGGAGACAATCCCGAATCGGGCTTAGATACAGAAGTGGCAAAAATTGACTGCAATTAAATTAAAAGTTTTGGTGTTTTGAGGGGCTTTTTGCACTTCCCTATTGCTTAAGTACCGCCACAATTTGAGGCACGTCTTTCTGTTCAAAGAAATAAATGGTTTTAACCAAATATTTCAAAATCCAGCTTTTTTGATAAATCAGTTTTTCAGCAAGAGTCGCAATTATAATATCACGTGTTTTTAGCTCCTCATTTTTATTGTGGGAAAAATGATATTGATTGGCAAAAAGCCAAGCTCCATCCCTTGCTACATTAATGCTGAAACTTACCAACTTGTCTTCACGCCCTTTTCCAAATCTGTCAAGCAAACCGAATAAGGGCGAAACAGAAATTATCTTCGTCTCCACATATGCAATCATCGAACCCAGAATTTCATTGATTTTATTAAAATCGTTTTCAAAATCCATCAACTCGCCGTTATCCCCAACGGTTTCTACCACGGCAATTCCGAGGTCTAAATTGATGTGCGCATTTATACCCAATAGCAAATGTTGCATTATTAACAAATTTCCTTTTTTTGCTGCATCAAAGGCTTTTTTCCAACTTTGAGTAAAAGGTTTGTTTGCGCTCAAACGTTCATATGCTTCAATATATCTATTGGCAAAAAGCACATCCAGCTTTTCCATTCGCTCGTTGTTTTCAAATTCATTATTTAGAATTCCCTCTTTAATGCGAATAGTAACTTTTTGATACAGAATAGGAAAATACGCCATACAGGAATTGTTGGCACATTCGGCGTCGATAATATTGTCTAACCGTGCTATAACTTCATCAATAGTTTTTGCGGCCATATTGAACAATTTTAAAATGAATTAATCAGGATTTACTTTTTCGTTTGAATTTTCCGCATCGGCACTGTCCCCATTTTTATCAGAATATTTCTTTTCAAGTTCTGCCTGAAACTCCTCCATCACTGGCTTTACAGTACTCTCCGGTAAATCTGCAATACGAATATACATTAACCCATCCACTGCATTATTGAAAAGCGGATCAACATTGAAGGCAACAACTTTTGCGTTTTGTTTGATATACTTTTTAATAAGAACGGGCAAACGAAGACTTCCCGGCTCTACTTCATCAATTATTTTGTCAAATTTGTTTAAGTCTGCCTCACTTTCGTCAAAAATGAAATCCTTATCGGCATCCTTCAATTTTACCTTGTATTCCTTCTTCGGATTGATGTATTGCGCCACATAGGGATCGTAATAGTTCGATTTCATGAACTCAATCATCAACCCTTTAGAGAATTCCGAAAATTTATTGCTGATGCTCACGCCGCCAATTAAATAACGGTGCTCTGGGTAACGAAGCGTTGTGTGTACAATTCCTTTCCAAAGCAAAAATAATGGCATTGGACGCAATTGGTATTCCTTAATTATGAAAGCACGCCCCATCTCGATGGATTTACTCATCATTTCATATAATTCAGGTTCAAAGCGAAACAAATCTTGAAGATAAAAACCGTCAATCCCAAAACGCGGAAAAATCTCGGACCCTAAGCCCATGCGGTATGCTCCCGCCATTTTTTGAGCATCGTTGTCCCACAGAAACATATGGTGGTAGTAACTGTCAAATTTGTCGAGATCCGTACTATTATTGGTGCCTTCGCCCACTTCGCGGAAGGTGATTTCGCGTAGCCTCCCTATTTCCTGCAAAATGTACGGAACTGAATTTGCCTCGGCCAAAAACACTTCATAATTTTTGCTGACCAGCAGTCGCTTATCGTTTTCGCGCAACTTTTCTATTTCTGCTTCCATCGCTTTTAGTGGAATCGGTCCGGCAATTTTCTTCGGAGGCTTTGGAAATTTCAGCGTTTTCGGGATGTTGTCCAATAACTTTTTCTTCTGAAAAGCATTGGAAAGCATATAAGTTTTCTTCCGAAGAAATTCAGTAAAGACGGGCAAAGACTCGTGTTCTTTTTGGTCTTCCACAGAAATGGCATTGCCAATCCGTACTTTTATCAACCGTTCTTTTTGCGTGAGCAATTCCGAAGGCAACTTGGCAGTGCGAAGCGTATCGCTCATTTTGGCCAAGCGATAGAAAAGCTTGCTGTTCTTAGCGTGAAAATAGATAGGCACTACGGGCACTTCGGCTTTTTTTACCAACTTCATCGCGGCTTCTTCCCAAGGCTTGTCAACCAATAATTTTCCGTCTCTATATGTTGAAACCTCTCCTGCGGGGAAAATTCCCAAGGGGTGGCCTTCCTGCAAATGTTTCAGCGCAGATTTAAAACCGATAATACTCGATTTTACATCCTTTCTGTCCTCAAAAGGATTTACGGGCATTACGTAAGGTTTCAGTGGTTCAATTCTGTGCAAAAGGAAATTGGCCACTATCTTAAAATCGGGACGATGCTCCAGCAGTAATTTTAAAAGAAGAATTCCGTCAATTCCGCCCAATGGGTGGTTTGAAATAGTTAAAAAAGCTCCTGTTTTTGGTATTCTTCGCAGGTCTTCCTCCGGAATTTCAAACTTGATTTCAAACTCCTCAATAAGTGCATTTATAAAATCGAGATCTTTTAAATGCTTTTTTCTGTCGTAAATTTTGTTGAGGGTGGTAATGTTTAAAACCTTCATCAATGACCAGCCCATAAACGTGCCCAGAAAGCCAAATTTATCGACGTTTATTGCTTTTGCAACTTCCTTAGCATTGACTAATCCCATGAAATATTTTGGTTGTTTGTGTTCAACAAATATAACGAATGCAAACGATACTATTCCTTAATAACCAACTGCACCGTCTCCTTGCTTTCCTGCTTCAAAAGCACATTTTTATTTTCCGCAAGTGCCTTTACTTCAGTGGGGTTAAAATGCCGGATGGTGTACAGCGCAACGTTTTCGTTCCATTTTACACTGAATTTTTCCCGAAGTTTTGCGAGCAATGCCTCCAAATTGTTGAATTTGTCGTTCACGCACACCGAAAAACTGATGGCTGAGTTTTGGATCATTTCAACCTTCATTTTGTATTTGTGGAGCCATTTAAAAACGTCGCCAATGTTATCTTCCATCATAAAAGAAAAGTCCAACGAAGAAAGTGAAATGAGCACCAATCCTTTTTTCAAGATAAAACACGAAGTTTGTGGATCGAGTGTTACGCCTTTACCCACGCAGGTTCCGGGAGCGGTTGGGTTTAAAAATGATTTCACAAAAAGTGGAATTTCCTTTCGCTGCAACGGCTGAAGCGTTTTCGGGTGAATTACCGAGGCGCCGTAAAAAGCAAGCTCAATTGCTTCTCGATAACTAATGTGATTTAGCAACATAGTTTCCGAAAAATAACGTGGGTCAGCATTTAAAACGCCGGGCACGTCCTTCCAAATAGTTACATTTTCAGCATTCAAACAATAGGCAAAAATTGCCGCGGTGTAATCACTACCCTCCCTGCCAAGCGTCGTGGTAAAGTTATTCGAGGTTTCCGAACCCAAAAAACCTTGGGTTAGGGTAATTCCTGTTTTGCTGACTTTTTCAGAAATATTCTCCTGGGTTTTCTCCCAATCCACGTTCGCATCGCGGTAATTTGCATCAGTTTTTATGCATTGGCGCACATCGAGCCACGTATTGTGTATTCCGTGTTCGGAAAAGTATGCTGAGACTATCTTTGAAGAAATAATTTCTCCGAAGGAAACAACTTGGTCGTAAACAAAAGCATGGTTTTTGGATTTGTTGGTTTCCAAAAAGCGCTTCAACTCTTTAAAAGTCTTGTCCAAATCAATAAAAGCAGGATGCGAGGTAGAAGAAAACAGGCCTTTCAAAATTTCGTAATGAAAGTCATAAACAGCCCGTAAAGCATTTTTTACATCACCCGATTCCGAAAAATAATCTTTTATAACTTCTTCCAGCGCATTGGTAGTTTTCCCCATTGCAGAAACCACGATAACTAAGTTTTTTTCTCCCGTTTGGGAAATTACCGAAATCACATTTTTTACGCTATCGGCATCTTTAGTGGACGCACCACCAAACTTGAAGATTTTCATCCAGAATTTATTTTATGAATTTATATAATTTTTCAGGCCCTTTTCATCCATATGTACTACGCGCCAATCTTTCACGATATTGGCGCCGCTTCGTTCATAAAAACGGATTGCGCCTTTGTTCCAGTCCAAAACATCCCAAGCAACGCGCTTTAGGCCGCGGTCATAAGCAAACTGCATCACTTGTTTGTAGAGTGCCTCACCTATTCCCTTGCCGCGCTGGGCTTCCTTTACAATTAAATCTTCCAAATGGAGCGTCCTGCCCTTCCAAGTTGAAAAGCGGAAATATATCAAGGCCGCACCAACAATTTCATCGTCAGATTCTGCAACAAAGCAAGTAAAAATTGGGTTTTCACCGAAACCTTCGCGTTCCAAATCCTGCACTGTAACTTCAACTGCATCGGGTTCCTTTTCAAAAATGGCTAACTCTTTTATGAGTTCCAAGACTTGTGGCATATCTTCTTTTACGGCTTGTCTTACTTTCATAATTTTGAAAATTAATTAGCGTTGCAAATATCGGTTCAATTTCTTAAAAATCCCGATATTTGCTTCAAATTCAGGATATCTTCAACCCCATGGCAAAAATAAATCAATCGCTTGGCGAGTTTATAATTGAAAATCAAAGCGAATTCAAGTACTCTTCCGGTGAGCTTTCACGATTAATAAATTCAATTCGTTTGGCGGCAAAAGTGGTAAACCATAAAGTAAACAAAGCCGGATTGGTAGATATTTTAGGTACGGCCGGAGATATGAATGTTCAGGGCGAAGACCAGCAAAAACTGGATGTTTTTGCCAACGAGGTATTTATAAATACGCTTACAAACCGTGAGATTGTATGTGGAATTGCGAGCGAGGAAGAGGACGATTTTATAACTATAAAGGGCAGAAACGAAAAGAACGACAACAAATATGTGGTGTTGATGGATCCGCTGGACGGTTCTTCCAATATAGATGTGAATGTTTCGGTAGGTACTATTTTTTCTATTTTCAGAAGAATTACACCTTCGGGAACTCCTGTAACGATTGAAGATTTTCTTCAACCGGGCATAAACCAGGTAGCTGCTGGTTACATTGTCTACGGTACTTCAACAATGATAGTTTATACTACGGGCCACGGCGTAAACGGGTTTACGTTAAATCCCGCAATTGGAACGTACTACCTTTCACACCCGAACATGAAGTTCCCGGACAAAGGAAATATTTATTCAGTTAATGAAGGAAATTACGTCCACTTTCCCCAAGGAGTAAAAGATTACATAAAATATTGTCAAAAAGAAGAGGAAGATCGTCCTTATACGTCACGTTACATAGGTTCATTGGTTTCAGATTTCCATCGAAACATGATTAAAGGTGGTATTTATATTTATCCCAGTACTTCAAAAGATCCAAAAGGGAAACTAAGACTGTTGTACGAATGTAACCCCATGGCGATGATTGCCGAACAGGCGGGAGGAAAGGCCAGCAATGGCTTTCAAAGAATTTTGGAAATTCAACCAACCACTTTGCATCAGCGGGTGCCATTTTTCAGCGGGACTACCGAAATGGTAGAAAAGGCGGAAGAATTTATGAGAAATGCAAAATAAAAAAACCCGAAGCTTTCACCACGGGTTTCTTGTTCCTTCAAAAAAGAGTTAGTCTTTTCTATTTAGTAAATAACGGTAATCCTCAAGGCTTAAACCACCACTGTATATTGCAATTGATCTTTTAATTAAATCTTGGGCAAGCTCAGCAGTATAACCAAGACCGATTGCGTATTTTTCAATTAAAAAACGCTCGTGGTCGTCTATTTCATGGTCAGCAAAAATAATTTGGAACAAATCGTGCATACGTTCCAAACGTCTTTCGGAAGAATTTGGTGGATTGATAGGATATTTTGAAGGATTTTTCAGCACCGCATCATATTCTTCTTGTTCAATATCCAATTTTCGCGCAAAACGCTTTAGCATTTTTTCTTCTTCCGCACCTATTTCCCCATCAATGGAAGCCATGTTTGCAATAGAAGCAAAATGCCCCAAATTTCGGGAATGCTCCCCGCTTTCGAATAAATCTGTAAATGACATAATTTGGTTTTTATACTGCAAATATAAAACTTGTAAACGACAATTGCGAGCAAAGCAAAGCAATCTGTTAAGGTTTTCTTCATTTAATCCTAAAAGCATTTCAACCTAAACTTTTCTTAATTCTGTGCGAAGCATAACAAGCTTTCACTATTTTTAAATTGCTATTGAAAAAAAAAATGAAACAACCATTACTCGTTTTTAACGACAAAGGAATTTATTGCCAGAAAGCAGACGTTTATATAGATGCATGGCGCCCGGTGGATAAATGCATCGTTACCCACGGCCACGCAGATCATAGCCGTTGGGGCCACAAACAATACATTACACAAAATAATAATGTACCTATTATTAAGCATCGTTTGGGGGACATTTCAGTAACTGGAAAAAAATGGAACGAAACTTTTACAATTAATGGCGTGAAATTTTCCCTGCATCCTGCCGGCCATATTATGGCTTCATCACAGGTTCGAGTGGAATATAAAGGCGAAGTCTGGGTTTTCACAGGTGACTTCAAAACCGAAGATGACGGCTTAGCAGAAATTTACGAACCTGTAAAATGCCACACATTTATAACGGAATGCACTTTTGGTTTGCCCGCTTTTAAATGGGAGCCGCAAGCGGAAGTTTTTAAGGATATAAACGAATGGTGGGCAACCAACAAGAGTGAAGGCAGAACCTCAATTCTTTTCGGTTACAGCTTGGGAAAAGCCCAACGGTTGCTGAAACATTTGGACACTTCCATCGGAAAAATCTACACCCACGGCGCGGTTGAAAATATGACTGAAGTAGTTCGGGCAAACTATAAACTCCCCGAAACTAAGTTAATAACGCGCGATACTTCAAAAGAAGAAATAAAAGGAAACATAATAGTTGCACCACCCAGCGCCCATGGCAGCACGTGGATTAGAAGGTTTGTGCCTTATGTAACAGCTTCCGCAAGCGGTTGGATGACTTTTCGCGGTGCAAGAAGAAGAAGAGCTATTGACCGCGGATTTGTATTAAGCGATCACGCTGATTGGGACGGTTTGCTTTCGGCAATCGAAGCTACGGGTTGCGAAAAAATAATCGCCACCCATGGATATACAGATATTTTTGCGCGCTATTTAAGGGAAGAATTAGGCTACGACGCCCGAACCGAAAAAACCCAATACGAAGAAGAAGGAAGCGAAACGATGAAAAAGGAAGAGGAGCAAAATGTATGAAAGATTTTGCCCAACTCATAAAAAAACTCGATAGCACGAACAAAACCAATGAAAAGGTAGCGGCGCTCACGGCCTATTTTCAAAATGCAAATGATGAAGATAAACTTTGGACCATAGCTATACTTTCGCACCGACGTCCAAATCGCCCCGTGAACACAACACTTTTACGACTTTGGGCTACGGAAATCAGTGGAATTCCGCTTTGGCTATTTGAGGAAAGCTATCATATTGTAGGCGATTTGGCGGAAACGATTGCACTAATTTTACCAACTTCGGAAGAATATTCCGAGAAATCACTTTCAGAATTTGTTTCAGAAATCATTGAACTCCGAACGCTTCCCGAAGAAGAAAAAAAGAAATATCTGCACGACAATTGGTTGGCGCTTAATTATTTTGAACGTTTCGTTTTCAATAAAATTCTTACCGGAAGTTTTAGAATTGGCGTTAGCCAAAAGTTGATGACGCGCGCGCTTTCAAAAGCCACCGGAATTGATGAAGATATTTTAGCCTATAAGTTAATGGGCGATTGGACACCCGAAAAAACAACCTATAAAAAACTAATTCTCGAACAAAATGAAGAAGATTATCTCAGCAAACCGTATCCGTTTTACTTGGCGTATGCGGTGGAGGATGATTTTCAGGAGGATTTGGGGCCCATTTCAGATTGGAGCTTCGAGCATAAATGGGATGGCATTCGTAGCCAAGTAATAATCCGGAATGATGAGGTTTTTGTGTGGTCAAGGGGTGAGGAATTGGTAACCGATAAATATCCCGAGTTTCAAAATTTCCTAAAAGTAATTCCCAATGGAACTGTGATTGACGGTGAAATCCTTCCTTTTTCAGATGGAGAAATTCAAAACTTCAATACACTTCAAACCCGCATTGGAAGAAAAAATATTTCCAAAGCACTGCTAAAAAAAACCCCAGTAATTCTGAATGCGTACGATTTGTTGGAATGGCGGGGCGAAGATATTCGACAAAAACCTTTTTCGGAGCGGAGAAAAATTTTAGATGGATTGATTCAAAAGATAAATTCCGAAGAAATTGGAATTTATTTAAGCGAAACAATGCAGTTTGAAACCTGGGAAGAAGCTGCTGCCGAGCGCGATCTTTCCCGGGAAAAAAGAAGCGAAGGTTTGATGTTGAAACGAAAGAATTCACCATACTTAGTTGGAAGAAAAAAAGGTGATTGGTGGAAATGGAAAATCGATCCGTTTACAATTGATGCGGTTTTAACCTATGCCATGCGTGGCCACGGAAGACGTGCAAATCTGTACACAGATTATACATTCGCACTGTGGAATGACGGCGAATTGGTAACATTCGCAAAAGCTTACTCCGGATTAACGGATGCGGAATTTAGACAAGTAGATAATTGGATAAAACGAAATACCTTAGAGCGTTTTGGTCCCGTGCGGAGCGTAACTCCGCATCACGTTTTTGAAATTGCTTTTGAAGGAATTGCAGAAAGCAGTCGTCATAAAAGTGGGATTGCCACGCGATTTCCGCGGATTCTTCGTTGGCGAAAAGATAAACCAATTTCCGAAGCCAATACTCTGGATGATCTTAAAGCACTAATCCCAAAATGAAACAAGCCGAACTCATTTCCATAGCCGAGGATTGGTTTCAATCAAAAAATTGGAAGTCATTTACGTTCCAAAGAAAAACCTGGAAAGCATTTCTCGATGGTAAGCACGGCCTTTTAAACGCTCCAACGGGTAGTGGGAAAACCTATGCGCTTTGGGTACCGATTGTACTTCAATATTTAAAGGAAAACCCCGATTATAAAACGAAACACAAAAAAGGATTGAAGGCAATTTGGATTACACCTTTGCGAGCACTTTCCGTAGAAATTCAGCAAGCGGCGCAGCGTTTTGCGGATGATTTGGGAATAGGATTGACGGTGGGAATCCGCACGGGCGATACGTCCCAAAGCGAACGGGCAAAACAAAAACGCCAAATGCCCGATTTGTTGATTACCACACCTGAAAGTTTAATGCTTTTACTCGCTTCAAAAGGGTATGATAAAACCTTTAAAACCCTAACTGCAATTGTAGTTGACGAATGGCACGAACTTTTGGGAAGCAAGCGTGGTGTGCAAATGGAACTCGCACTTTCACGCTTAAAAACTGTTTCGCCAAAACTTCGAATTTGGGGAATCTCTGCCACAATTGGGAATCTCGAGGAAGCGCAAGATGTACTGTTGGGGATGGATTCTGAATTCCGAAAAAATGCTGTTTTAATCAAAGCAAAGGAGAAAAAGAGAATTGAAGTCCGCTCAATCATTCCAAAAAAAATGGAAACCTTTCCGTGGCGCGGACATTTAGGTTTGCATCTTTTGGAAGAAATCATTCCAATAATAAACAACAGTAAAACCACGCTTATTTTCACCAATACACGCGGACAGTGCGAAATTTGGTTTCAAAAAATCCTTGAAAAACATCCTGAATTTGCAGGTGAAATTGCGATGCACCACGGCAGCATTGGGAAAGAAACAAGGCTTTGGGTGGAGCAGGCTATCCGCAACGAATCGTTGACCGCGGTTGTTGCGACTTCAAGTTTGGATTTGGGAGTGGATTTTGCACCTGTGGAAACCATAATTCAAATCGGCGGACCGAAGGGAATTGCAAAATTTCTGCAACGGGCAGGGAGAAGCAATCACCGCCCGGGAGAGCCTTCGGTGATTTATTTTTTGCCTACGCATGCCTTGGAATTGGTGGAAGCTTCGGCATTAAAAAGAGCGGTAAAAGAAGATGTTGTTGAAGATAGAATCCCTTATTTGTTAAGTTTTGACGTACTTATTCAATATTTGGTAACGCTTGCAATAAGCAATGGATTTTTTCCAAAGGAAATTTTTTCAGAAGTAAAAAACACTTTTTGTTTTCAAGGAATTACGGACGAGCAATGGAATTGGTGCCTCAATTTTATCACTTTAGGAAGTCAAAGTTTGCAAGCGTACGATGAATATAAAAAAGTGGAAGTCACGGATGAAGGTCTATTTAAAGTGGAAAGCAGGCAAATCGCGATGATGCATCGTTTGAGCATCGGCACAATAGTGAGCGATAGTATGATGCTCGTTAAGTACGTTTCTGGGGGATTTATCGGTACGATTGAAGAATGGTTTATAAGCAAAATGAAGCCGGGCGACACTTTTGTTTTTGCAGGACGAACACTGGAATTGGTCAGACTTAGGCAGATGGTAGCACAGGTTCGGAAATCAGGCAAACGTTCTGCGAAAGTTGTCAGTTTTATGGGTGGGCGGTTGCCGCTTTCTTCACAAATGAGTAAAATTCTTCGGGAAGAATTGCAAAGTGAAGCCGACCACAAACGGAATACACCTGAATTAAAGGCATTGAGTCAAATTTTTGACAGACAGGAACGCGAAAGTATCGTGCCCGGTGAAAATGAATTTTTAATTGAAACCTTCAAAACCCGCGAAGGCTATCACACCCTTTTTTATCCGTTTGAAGGGCGTTTTGTGCACGAAGCGATGAGTAGTTTGCTGGCGTATAGAATTAGTTTGTTGTCGCCGATTACCTTTTCACTGGCGTATAACGATTATGGTTTTGAACTATTGAGCGACCAATTTTTGAATATTCAAAATGTGATTGACAACAATCTTTTTTCTTCGGAATTTCTTTTTGACGATCTTCAAAAAAGCTTGAATGCTACGGAATTGGCACGCAGAAAATTTCGAGATATAGCGGTTATCAGCGGGATGGTTTTTCAGGGATATCCAAACAAAGTGATTAAAACGAAGCATTTGCAAAGCAACAGTCAATTGCTTTTTGATGTTTTTAGAGATTATGAGCCGGACAATCTTTTGTACCTTCAGGCCTATCGGGAAACTTTTGAACATCAACTGGAAGAAGGCAGATTGCGATTGGCTTTGGAACGTATCAATTCACAAAAAATAATTTGGAAACAGTGCGAAAAAGCAACGCCTTTCAGCTTTCCGATTATTACAGATAGACTTCGCGAAAAACTTTCTTCAGAAAAACTGGCGGATAGAATAAAAAAAATGACACTTCAATTAATGAAATGATTCAAAAAATATCAATAAAACATAACACATTTCTTCTTCACCCTAGCGGAGCCATCTATTGGGAAGAAAAAAAAACACTCTTGATTGCAGATGTGCATTTGGGAAAAGTGGTTCATTTCAGAAAACACGGCGCTCCCGTTCCCGCAAATGCAGCTTTTAAAAACCTTGAGAAACTTACCGAAATCAGTAATCAATTTCAACCTGAAACCATCTGTTTTTTGGGTGATCTTTTTCATAGTAAGCTGAATGAAGAATGGCAGGATTTTGAAAAATGGGTAGAATATACCAAAGCCGAAATAGTTCTTATTTCAGGGAATCACGACATCATTCCAAAATATCTTTACGAAGATTTAGGTGTAAAAGTTTTTGATGAAGTGTTATTGGATGGTTTTCATTTAACCCATCACCCAAGCGAAATTAAAGGAACTTTCAACTTTTCGGGCCACATACATCCAGGAATTAGAATGAAAGGTATTGGTCGTCAATTTTTAAAACTACCGTGTTTTTATAAAACAGAAAACCAACTTATTTTGCCCGCTTTTGGTAACTTTACAGGGAAACATATTTTAACGCCTTCGGAAAAAGATGCCGTTTTTGCCATTGTGGAAGGCGAAGTAATTTGTGTTTCAAAAAACTAATTTATTATGAAGAAGACATTACAAATAGCAAACATCATCGCCTTCGTGACAACTGTATTTGTCAATTATCTATCCAATACAGGAGCGATGAATAATACTACTATTGGCGAAATTTCAAATTCCTCTAAAAACCTTTTCACTCCCGCTGGATACGCATTCTCAATTTGGGGACTTATTTATTTAATGCTTTTAGGATTTGTAATTTATCAAAGCCGAAGCCTCTTCACCAAAGTGCGCGATGATGACTTTATTTTAAAAACGGGCTGGTGGTTTGTGCTTTCCTGCCTCGCCAATATTATGTGGGTTACTTTTTGGCTTTACGGATATATGGAATATTCCATCCTTGCTATTTTCGTGTTGCTCTTTTCACTGTTAAAAATCGTGTTGAACAACCGGATGGAACTTTGGGATGCGCCAATTTCCGTTATTGCTTTTCTTTGGTGGCCTTTCGTGTTTTACAGCGGCTGGGTTACCGTGGCGAGCATCGCAAATGTAGCGGCCTATTTAACGAGTATTGAGTGGAACGCCTGGGGCTATAGTGAAGTTTCGTGGGCGGTAACGATGATTATCATTGCTGGAATAATAAACTTAGTAATAACGTGGCGAAGAAATATGCGTGAATTTGCATTAGTAGGAGTGTGGGCCTTGGCGGCAATAGCAGTAGCCAATTGGAACGTGAGCAAAACCGTTGCCTATGCAGCGATTGCAGTGGCCGCAGTTTTGTTTGTAAGCAGCAGTTACCACGGGTTTAAAAATAGAGCTACAAGCCCCAATATTAAATTAAGGGAACATCTCAATTCTAAAAAGTAATTTTGGAATTTGAATTTTTGGGAATTTCTCCTAAACCATCCCCTTAATATCATTTCCCCAAGTGGGATAAGCAAAAATCATTGCCTTAATATTCTCAGTAGTCAGTTTTCCGCACATTGCCAGCACGAATAGATTGATCATTTCTCCGGCTTCGGAAGCGATTATATGTGCGCCCAAAACAATATTTCGTTTTTTGTCCACGATTGTTTTGTAGGCGTAAACGTCGTCATTAATGCGTTTTGCATTGAACCATTTCGGGACGCTTTTATATTCCACTACAAAATCATAACCTTTTTCCTTTGCCTCTTCCTCAGTCAAACCGATTGCTGCAACTTGTGGAATGGTGAAAACAACCGATGGTACTGGCGGAAAATCCATTTTTGTGTGGTTTCCATTTCTGATATTCAACGAAACTATCCGAGCTTCCTGGGATGTAGTTGGCGTTAATGGTAACGCCCCACTTGCCGAAACATCGCCACAGGCATAGACAGATTTATTGGTTGTATTCTGAAGAAATTCGTTCACCGAAATCCCGCTTTTTTCAAACGCGACATTTGCTTTTTCCAAATCCAGCTCGTCGATGGATGGCACGCGGCCGGCGGTATTGAAAACCATTCGGGCGACAACAAATTCGGTTTTACCATTCTTTTCATAAGAAACGCGAATGTTTTTCTGAAGTTTTTCCACTTCGGAAACCTTTGCGTTGAAAATAAATTTGATCCCAAGTTCTTCCGAAGCTTTTGTGAGGTGCGAAACGATATCGGCTTCAAAAGGCCTGAGCGGACGCTCCTCAAACTCAATTACCGTAACTTTTGCGCCGCAGCGCGCGGCAATGTGGGCAAACTCCATCCCGATATAGCCTGCGCCCACAAATACAATACTTTCGGGCAATTCTTCCAATTCCAAAAAATCATCGCTGACCATTAAATGTTCCCTTCCAGGGATTTTCAGCTCCATGGGTTTTTGGCCGGTCGCAATTACAATCTTTTTCGCCTTTAAGGTTTTTCCTTCCACCGAAAGTGTGTTTTCATTAAGAAATTTTGGCGATTGATGGTACAATTCAATTCCTGCTTCTTTCAATTTCTTTTCCGTGGAAGCAGGTACAGCATCTGTAAATGTTGACTTAAACTTCTGAAGCGCTGCCCAATCAATTTTTGGGATGGAAACAATTCCTTTTCCTCTTAAATTTGTAGCTAGTTGCATCGCCTCCGTAATTCCCACCAAAACTTTTTTCGGGTCGCAACCTCTATTTGGGCAGGTTCCGCCAAATTCGCGGTTGTCCGCAATCGCTACTTTCATTCCTTCCGCAGCGCAATCATACGCCACAGTTTTTCCGGCGGTTCCGGTTCCTATTACAAAAACATCGTATTCTTTTATAGCCATAAACCGAAAATAGAGAAACGCCCAAGTTATTTGTGTTAGCAAAATGATAAAGTTGAATTTTGCAGTTTGAAAAATAATAAAGCGTACTATCTTTGCCGTCCCGATGAGCAAAACACTCGTTACTTCGCTTTATTCACAGTCTTCGCAAACACGAAAACTGGGGGATTCTATTGCCTCATCCGAAAATAAAATTCAAGTTTCTGGGCTCGTTGGCTCATCGCTTTCACTTGTAATTGCTGAAACTTTTTCTACTTCGGAATTGCCCTTTCTTTTAATTTTTAATGATAAAGAAGAAGCTGCCTATCATTTAAACGATCTCGAAAATCTGTTGGGCGACCAAAATGTGCTTTTCTATCCTGGAAGTTATAGACGGCCATATCAAATTGAGGAGACCGACAATGCCAATGTTTTGCTGCGAAGCGAGGTTTTAAACCGGATAAATTCCCGAAAAAAACCAGCGCTGATCGTAACCTATCCCGAAGCGCTTTTTGAGAAGGTCGTAACCCGAAAGGAATTGGAACGAAACACGCTGAAAATTGCAGTAAACGACCAACTTTCCATCGATTTTGTAAACGAGGTTTTGTTTGAATACCGCTTCAAACGTACCGATTTTGTTACCGAACCAGGCGAATTTTCAGTGCGGGGTGGAATTTTGGATGTATTTAGTTTCAGCAATGACGAACCGTACCGAATTGAATTTTTTGGCGATGAGGTTGACAGCATTCGGACCTTTGATGTAGAAACGCAGCTTTCTTTGGAACAAGTGAAAAAGGTTTCCATCATTCCAAATGTGGAAAATAAAATGGTGGATGAAAACCGAGAAAGTTTTCTGAAATATATCGCATCCAAAACCGTGGTTTTTCTAAAAAATGAAGAACTTTTTAGTAGCGCAATTGATAACCTTTTCAAAAAAGCAACTGAAGCTTTTAATGCAATCGATTCTGAAATAAAACGCGCAAAGCCTTCGGAACTTTTCTGTACTTCGGAATTGTTGAAAGCACAACTTTCCGAATTTACAACGGTTCATTTAAAAAACAACAAAGCTCCCCTCCTCTCGGGAGGGGCTGGGGGTGGGCTTTCGTTTTCAACTAAACCACAACCGTCGTTCAACAAACAGTTCAATTTACTGATTGAAAACCTGAATGAAAACACCGAAAAAGGTTATAAAAACTACATTTTCTGCAGTAGCGAGCAACAGGCAAAGCGTTTTCACGACATTTTTGAAGATGCCCAACAAAATGTGGAACAGTTTGAAACTATTGTTTTTCCGCTGTTTCAAGGCTTTATTGATGACGATTTAAAACTAGTTTGCTATACCGATCATCAAATTTTTGAGCGTTACCATAAATTTCAACTGAAAAACGGTTACGCCAAAAAGCAGGCGATCACTTTAAAGGAAATTACCAATCTGGAAGTGGGCGATTACGTAACGCATATTGACCACGGAATTGGGAAATTTGGCGGATTGCAGAAAATTGAAGTGGAAGGAAAAATGCAGGAAGCCATCAAACTTTTTTACGGTGAGCGCGATATTTTGTATCTCAGCATTCACTCGTTGCACAAGATTTCAAAATACAACGGCAAGGATGGAAAGGAGCCCAAAATATACAAATTAGGTAGCGATGCGTGGAAAAAGCTGAAGCAAAAAACCAAGACCCGTGTAAAGGAAATTGCTTTTAATTTAATTGAATTATACGCAAAACGACGCACGCTGAAAGGTTTCGCATTCGAGCCCGATAGCTATTTGCAGGCAGAATTGGAATCCTCCTTCATTTATGAAGATACCCCAGACCAAAGTACGGCAACCGAAGACGTTAAAAAAGATATGGAAAACGAGCGCCCGATGGATCGTTTAGTCTGTGGCGACGTAGGTTTCGGAAAAACGGAAGTCGCTATTCGCGCGGCTTTTAAAGCGGTGGATAACGGAAAACAAGTCGCCGTTTTGGTGCCGACCACCGTTTTGGCGTTTCAGCATTTTAAAACTTTTTCCGAACGTTTGGCTGATATGCCCGTAAAAGTTGATTATCTCAACCGTTTCCGCACAGCAAAAGAACGAAAAACCGTTTTGGAGGAATTGAAAAACGGCAAACTCGATATCGTTATTGGCACACATCAATTGGTTAACAAATCGGTTGAATTTAAGGACTTGGGTCTTTTAATTATTGATGAAGAACAGAAGTTTGGAGTTGCCGTAAAGGATAAATTGAAAACTATCAAAGAAAATGTGGATACGTTGACGTTAACCGCAACGCCCATTCCGCGTACGTTGCAGTTCAGTTTGATGGCCGCGCGTGATCTTTCGGTTATCACTACACCGCCACCCAACCGCTATCCTGTGGAAACGCACGTCATCCGTTTTGGGGAAGAAAGCATTCGCGATGCCGTTCGCTATGAAATTTCGCGCGGCGGACAAGTTTTCTTTGTTCACAATAGAATAGAAAATATAAAAGAAGTCGCCGGAATGCTCCAACGTTTGGTGCCCGATGCGAAAATAGGGATCGGTCACGGGCAGATGGACGGCAAAAAACTGGAAGATTTGATGCTTCGGTTTATGAACAATGAATTCGATGTTTTAGTTTCGACCACAATTATTGAAAGCGGACTGGACGTTCCGAATGCGAATACTATTTTCATCAACAACGCCAATAATTTTGGACTTTCAGATTTGCACCAAATGCGCGGCCGCGTGGGCCGAAGCAATAAAAAAGCATTCTGTTATTTCATCACTCCGGAATATTCAGCAATGACGGACGAAGCGCGAAAACGAATCACCGCTTTGGAACAATTTTCAGAATTGGGCAGCGGGATAAACATTGCGATGAAGGATTTGGAAATCCGTGGCGCGGGAGATTTACTGGGCGGCGAACAGAGCGGGTTTATCAACGAAATGGGTTTTGAAACCTATCAAAAAATTCTTGCCGAAGCCATTGAGGAACTGAAAGACAAAGAGTTTAAAAATCTTTATGAAGAAACGGAAGGGCCGAAGAAGAATTTCGTAAAAGAAATGACAATCGATACCGATTTCGAATTGCTGTTTCCTGATGATTACGTGAATAATATTACCGAAAGACTCAATCTTTACACAAAATTGAACGAGCTAAAAAACGAGGCCGAACTTCAGAAATTTGAAAAGGAGTTGCTGGACCGTTTTGGGGAAATGCCAAAGGAAGCGGAAGATTTGCTGAACAGCGTTCGCATAAAATGGATTGCAATTTCAATGGGCCTTGAACGCCTTGTGATGAAACAGAAAAAAATGATCGGTTATTTTGTGGCAGACCAGCAGAGTGCTTTTTACCAAAGCGCAGCTTTTACCAAAGTGCTGCAATACGTACAAACCCATCCCCAAAAAGTAACGATGAAGGAAAAACAAACCCGAAATGGCTTGCGGTTGTTGCTTACTTTTGAAGGTATTTCTTCCGTAGATAAAGCACTTCGGGCTTTGGAGCCCTTTAGCGAATAACCCCTTTAAAATCAACGAATGTCGGGTAAATGTCGGGTGAAATTCACTTGAAAATATTGCACTATCTTTACTGCCATCGTACTATTGCTTCATCAATTCAGAAAAAATGAAACAACCAGAACTCGGCCGAAAAATTTTAGAACTTCGTAAACAAAAAGGCTTTACGCAAGAGGAACTTGTGGAACAATGCAACATAAATGTGCGGACCATTCAACGTATTGAAGCTGGCGAAGTAACGCCCCGAAGTTTTACATTGAAAACAATTTTAAATGCGTTGGGCGAAGATTTGGAAAACTTGCAAGAATCCGAAGCTTCCCCTTTTGAAAATTTCAATTTAAAAGAGGTTGGCTTTTCTATTTTTTACATAAAACTGGCTTGGATTTGCGGTATCATTTATTTCCTTTCCGGTTTTGTGGAATTTGCCGTGGACTATGCCCGATTTCAGGAAGATGAATTGATAATTCCAAAAGCCGCATACATCAGTATGAAATTTATAGTGATGCTGGCCTATATTTATTTTTTATGGGGTTTTGTTTTGAGCGGCAAAATTTTCAATAATTATTTGTTGAAAATAGGTGCTTTCTTTTTAATTGGCACAACAATTTTATTTTACGGGTACGATATGGCTTCACTCTACTTTGAACCATTTTACACCGAATATGTTATAACTATACAATCAATTTTCTGTGGAATTGGCGGTATTATTTTTGGTTTGGCCGTGATGCGATTGGAAAATCCCTTTGGTAAGATCCCAGGAATAGCCGGTGGTTTTGAAGTTGTGAGCGGGATATTGTTTGTATTGGTTTTTATGGCATGGTTGGGGCTTGCCTTTTTAATTCCTGCTATGATTTTACAGATTATTTTACTCTATAAAATTGAAGAGTTTATAAAAAAAGAAAGAGATTCTCGTAATTCCGAAAATTAAAAATGATAAAAAGCATTTTCAAAATGCTGAAGTTGTTCCATTTTTTGGTTCTTTAAAACCGCAATAATATCAAAGCGAACTTCCACATCAAGCTCATTTGAAACGATATATTCATTGGCTGCTTTTACCAAAAGTTTGATTTTGTTTTTGGTTACGAAATCTTGCGGGTTACCAAAAAATGAGCTATTTCGTGTTTTTACTTCCACCATGACAACTGTGCCTTCTTCCTTTTGGGCGATGATGTCTATTTCGGCTTTGTCAAAATAGAAATTTCGGCGCAGGATTTTATAACCGTTGCGAAGCAAATATTGCGCGGCTATTTCTTCCCCTATTTTTCCGAGTTCGTTGTGCGTTGCCATAACTTTAAAAATACCAAATTTCAAGCACCAAATTCCAAAAACGAATAGTCGAATTTGGCATTTTGGAATTTGACAATTGTAATTTCTTAAAACTTCAAAGTTATTTGATTGTCTGCAATTTTCAATTCAACTTCCCTTCCCATAATCAAAGCCCGATTATCCGCGATATGCCCAGCGGGAAAATTTAAAATCACAGGATAATTATATTCTTTCACCAAATCCACGATTATTTCCTCAGCCGTTTTTCCGAAATATACCTTATTGTCCTTCATCTCCGTCATTCCGCCAATGATAAGGGCTTTCAGATTTTTTAGGTATCCACTTCGCTTTAAATTCATCATCATTCTATCAACGTGGTAGAGCATTTCGTCCAAATCTTCGATGAAAAGAATTTTGCCATCGGTTTTCATTTCAGAATTACTTCCTATTAATGAATATAAAACCGAAAGGTTGCCACCAACTAATTCGCCTTTCAAAATTCCGAACGGCGCGAAGGAATCTGTCCATTTCATTTCAATACTATATTCCTCCCCAAACAAAACTTTCCGAATGGATTCCCTGGCTTCCTCTGTTTTATTTTCAATCTCCAAACACATCTGCGCGTGCAAGGTTTCAATTCCAAAATTGTGGATGTGCGAGTGTAAAACCGTAACATCACTGTACCCAACAATCCATTTCGGATTTTTTTTGAAAGCCGAAAAGTCAAGTTTATCGATAATTCTTACCGTACCGTAACCGCCGCGGGCGCACCAAATGGCTTTCACTTTTGGGTCGTCCAACATTTGTTGGAAATCTGAAGCGCGTAAATCGTCACTACCTGCAAACTGGTTTTCTTCGGCGTCGATGGTTTTTCCCAAAACGGCTTTCAATCCCCATTTTTCAAGTAATTTAAGCGCGGGCGTTAGTTCTTCTTTTGAAATTTTCCGCGCGGTGGAAACTATGCCAACCGTGTCGCCTTTTTCAAGTCTGTTTGGTGTAATCATGAATCTAATTAAAATCACAAATTACTACATTTATATGTACTTTTGTCGTCTCAAAAAAAATTATGGATCAAAACCCAAACAGGTATACAATTACCGCCGCTTTACCATATACAAACGGACCCGTTCACATAGGCCATTTAGCGGGCGTTTACGTGCCTGCGGATATTTACGCACGTTACCAACGACTTCAAAATAAGGATGTTGTCTTTATTTGCGGCAGCGATGAACACGGTGTGCCCATTACAATAAAAGCGAAAAAAGAAGGCATTACGCCGCAACAAGTGGTAGATAAATATCACGCCATTATCAAAAAATCTTTTGAAGATTTCGGGATTTCCTTTGATAACTATTCGCGTACTTCTGCGGAAATCCATCATAAAACAGCTTCAGAATTTTTCAAAAAATTATATGAAGAAGGAAAATTTACTGAAGAAATTACCGAACAATTATATGATGAAGAAGCCAATCAGTTTTTAGCAGACCGATATATCACAGGAACCTGTCCAAAATGTGGCAATGAGGAAGCCTATGGCGACCAATGTGAAAAATGTGGTTCAAGTTTAAATGCTACAGAATTAATTAATCCGAAAAGTGCCATTTCGGGAAATGTACCTATTCTAAAAGAAACAAAGCATTGGTTTTTGCCTTTAAACGAATATGAAGATTTTTTAAAAAAATGGATACTCGTTGATCATAAAAAAGATTGGAAAACAAACGTTTATGGCCAGTGCAAAAGTTGGATTGACGACGGTTTGCGTCCACGCGCTGTTACACGAGATCTCGATTGGGGAATTCCCGTGCCGGTTGGGGGAGCAGACGGGAAAGTACTTTATGTTTGGTTTGATGCACCAATCGGCTACATTTCCTCAACAAAAGAATGGGCGGAGCGCGAAGGTAAAAATTGGGAAGATTATTGGAAGGACGAAAACACCAAAATGCTTCACTTTATTGGGAAAGACAACATCGTTTTCCACTGCATCATTTTCCCTGCAATGCTGAAAGGGGAGGGAAGTTACATACTTCCCGAAAACGTTCCCGCAAATGAATTTTTGAATTTGGAAGGCAATAAAATTTCAACCAGTAAAAATTGGGCGGTTTGGTTGCACGAATATTTGGAGGATTTTCCGAACCAGCAGGATGTGTTGCGATACACTTTAACCGCAAATGCCCCGGAAACAAAGGATAACGATTTTACATGGGCAGATTTTCAAGCCCGAAATAATAATGAATTGGTTGCTATTTTTGGAAATTTCATAAACCGTGTAATGGTTTTAACCGATAAATATTACGAAGGAATTATTCCCGAACCTTCAACTTTTTCAGAAATTGATGAACAGGTTTTAAGCGAGTTAAAAGCATATCCTGCCGTAATTGCAAGTTCGTTGGAGCGTTACCGTTTTCGCGAAGCACAGGCAGAATTGATGAACGTGGCACGCCTCGGAAACAAATATTTAGCCGACGAGGAACCGTGGAAAACTATAAAAACCGACGAGGAGCGCACCAAAACGGTAATGTATGTTGCACTGCAAATTGCATCGGCTTTGGCAGTATTAAGCGAACCGTTTTTGCCGTTTACTTCGGAAAAATTAAAGAATATGCTCAATGTCACCCTGAACGCAGTCGAAGGGTGGAACGATGTTTCTTCAAAATCAGAACTCGTAAAACCAGGGCATAAAATTGGAAAAGCCGAATTGCTTTTCAGCAAAATAGAAGATGAGCAGATTGAAGCACAATTAGAAAAATTGAAACAAACCAAAATGGATAATAAAGAGAATAAAGAACAGATTGCTTCGGGTGAAACCTCGCAAGTAACGCCTCAAAAAGAAACGATTCAATACGACGATTTCGCTAAACTCGATATGCGCGTTGGAACCATAATTAAAGCCGAAAAAATGCCGAAAGCTGACAAACTTTTAGTGTTGAAAGTTGATACGGGAATTGACGTTCGTACCATTGTTTCCGGTATTGCGGAAAGTTTTAAACCAGAGGAAATCATCGGTAAAAAAGTTACTGTTTTGGCAAACCTTGCGCCGAGAGCCCTTCGCGGGTTTGAAAGCCAAGGGATGATTTTGATGACTGAAAATGCTGATGGGAAACTTGTGTTTGTAAACCCTGGCGAAGAAGGGGTTGAAAATGGGGCGACTATCAATTAAAATTTATATGAAGATAAAACTGTTTCTTTTTTCTGTTCTGGTTTCATTTCAAGTTTTTTCCCAAGAACCGTTTTTATCCATTCCAAATGATTTAAAAACACGAAGTAAATCACCTAGCGATGCTTTTGCTGTTGTAGAAAATGAAAATAACAGCTTTGCAATTTTTCTTGATGATAAAAAAACCCTTAACGGGTATTTGTACTCCGAAAACTTGGAGCCGTTAGGTAAATTTTCTTCCAATGGCCTACCAAAGTTTTATAATGAAATAATTGGTAGTACACATAAAAACGGACAAATTCGACTTTTTGTTAAAAACCAAAACAACAGAAACTTTGGGAGCGTTCTCTTTGACTTTAGCAGAAAGGCCACGTTGGAAACAGAGTATAATTTTAAACTAAAGGGTGAAACATATTTACAGTCGCACAGTTACCGCGATAAGTTTTACATTTTGACTGTTAGCAGAAATAGTTCAATACTAAATATTTATGTTTTTGACCACGACGGAAAATTCGATAAAAGAACATTCAATTTTGATGACAAATATTTTGGAGACAGAAAAAACAAACAGGTTGATCTTGATTTTCTTTTAACCGATAGAGAACAATTTAAAACCGAAGGGGCTGTCGTAAAAATTGAAGAATCAAACCCCAATAACATTGCAATAACAAGTAAGCTCAATAAAATTTACGATCGGAAAAACTCTTTCCTTCTTACAATTGATGGAGGATTATTGTATACTTACCTTTTTGAATTTAAAGTTCCTGAATTGAATGTTAACTTAAAAGCGATTGAAAAGGAACAACTTCCTTTTGAAGGATTTTTACCTGAAAGCAATTCCTATATTTTTAAAGATAATATTTATCAAATATGCGCTTTAAGTGATACTCTAATATTTACTGTGAAAAACATTGACACAAAAAAAGAAATTAAAAGAATTGAACTCTCAAAAGATGAAGAAATTACATTTAAAAATAGTCCAATAATTCAGGAAGGCACATCTTTTGGCGCCAATAAACGGCGCGAACTTGATAAAACATCTCAATTTCTTCGTAAGATTACTACTGAAGATATTGGCTTGGCAGTGATTCTCACTAAAGATGGATATCAAATAACCATGGGGGGAAATATGGAAATATCAAATACCGGGGGTGGTGGAGCGATGATTATGACAGGTTTGAATACAGGTATGACTATCGCAACCGTTGGTGCTTTCACATTTTCATTTAACCCAGTATTTTATTCATTTTATTCATATAAGTTTAATAAATCTACACGGATTGAATGTTTGTTTGATGAAAATTTTGAACATATTCCAGGAGCTACACCTCATAATGTTTTCGATACAATTGAAGCATTTACTTTAAAAAATCCAAAAGCAAAAGCCGAAACTATTTTTAAGATTCAAAATTCTTTTATCTACGGAAAATATAATGATGAAGCAGATACTTACGAGCTTTTTAAATTTATAGAATAGTTCTTAAAAATGATCAATCTTCTAAAATACATAACCTCCCAAACCCAGCTTCCCCAAAATAGCGTTGAGAATACCGTAAAACTTTTAAACGAAGATTGCACCATTCCCTTCATTTCCCGATACCGAAAGGAACTGACGGGCAATCTCGATGAGGTTCAAATTGGCGAAATTGTAAAATTTAAGGAGCAATTTGAAGCACTTGAAAAGAGGAAAACTACCATTCTAAAATCTTTGGAAGAGCAGGGAGTATTGACTGCGGAACTTCAGAAAAAAATTGAGGAAACCACAGATTTAATCGCTTTGGAAGATTTGTATTTGCCTTATAAAAAGAAGCGCAAAACAAAGGCTGATACCGCACACGAAAACGGTTTGGAACCATTGGCGAAAATTATAATGTCCCAAAATGCTTCCGATATATCATCAATTGCTTTAAAATATATAAAAGGCGAAGTAAATTCCGAAGAGGAAGCCTTGGAAGGCGCACGCCACATTATTGCGGAATGGATCAACGAACGCATCGATATTCGGAATATGCTTCGGAATCAATTGGAGCGTTTTGCCGTGATTTCAACCAAAGTGGTAAAGAAGTTTGAAGAAGACGAAAAAGCGCAGAAATTCCGCGATTATTTTGATTGGAACGAAGCTTTAAATAGAATTCCGTCGCATAGATTGTTGGCAATTCTTCGCGCAACTTCGGAAGGATTTATTCGCCAAAAAATTGAGATTGATGACGAAAAAGCATTGTTTAAAATTGAAGAGAGAATTATAAAAGCTAATAATGCTGCTTCAAAACAAGTAAAACTTGCGATTGAAGATAGTTACAAACGCCTTTTGTTTCCGGCACTTTCAAACGAAACGCTTTCCGCTGCAAAGGAAAAGGCAGATGAAACTGCAATCAACGTTTTTGCCAAAAACTTAAAGCAACTTTTGTTGGGTTCTCCTTTGGGGGAAAAACGGGTTTTGGCTATTGATCCTGGGTTTAGAAGTGGTTGCAAAGTGGTTTGTCTCGATGCCCAAGGAAATTTGCAACATAACGAAACCATCTTTCCGCATCCGCCAAAAAGCGATACTTCAACTGCAATGAAAAAGATAAGCTCGCTGGCAGATGCCCATAAAATTGAAGCAATTGCAATAGGAAACGGAACGGCTTCCCGCGAAACGGAACAGTTTATAAAGCGAATCCAATTTAAAAATGCAATACAGGTTTTTGTTGTGAGCGAAGCTGGCGCATCTATTTATTCCGCTTCAAAAATTGCACGCGATGAATTTCCGAATTACGATGTTACCGTGCGTGGCGCGGTTTCCATCGGTCGCCGTTTGCAGGATCCTTTGGCTGAATTGGTGAAGATTGATGCAAAATCCATTGGCGTTGGGCAATATCAACACGATGTGGATCAAACTAAATTGAAGAGTTCTTTGGATACTTCGGTGGAATTGTGTGTGAATTCCGTTGGCGTAAATATAAATACGGCAAGCGTTCCGCTGTTGAGTTATGTTTCGGGAATTGGTCCAAAACTGGCTGAAAATGTGGTGAATTATCGTGAAGAAAACGGCGCTTTTTCTTCAAGGGAAGGAATAAAAAATGTACCGCGTTTGGGCGGTAAAGCTTTTGAACAGGCAGCTGGATTCCTCAGAATTAAAAATGGCGAAAATCCACTGGACGATTCTTCAGTGCATCCGGAGAGTTATGCGGTCGTTTCAAAAATGGCAAAGGATGAAAAAGTAAAAGTTTCGGAATTGATTGGAAATAAAGCGCTTCTTCAAAAAATAAATCTCGAAAAATATATTTCAGAAAAAATCGGGCTTCCAACTTTAAAAGATATTATCAAAGAACTGGAAAAACCCGGATTGGACATTCGCGAAGAGGCAAAAGTCTTCACTTTCAACCAAAATATAAAGAACATTACCGATTTACGAGAAGGGCAGCTATTGCCAGGAATCGTAAACAACATTACCAATTTCGGCTGTTTTGTTGATATTGGAATAAAAGAAAGTGGCTTGATTCACGTTTCAAATCTTTCAGATTCTTTTGTGAAGGATGTAAACGAGCACGTTCATTTGCACCAACAAATTGTTGTAAAAGTGCTTGATGTAGATGTGGAAAGAAAACGCATTCAACTAAAACTGCACCATTTAGAAACGCGTTAATTATTCTTTAATATTGACTTAAGTCATCAAAAGATAGCTTTTAAAGTCTAATTTTGCGGCTTTTATTTTAATCTTCTCAATTTCACTTTTATGACAAAGCCCCGAATTGCCCTTGTCATTGGAATAGTTTGTATTTCCATTTTCCCCATTTTGGTAAAACTCAGCTTGTCGCCGGGTGTTATTTCGGCGTTTTATAGAATGGCGATTGCCGCTGCTTTGCTGGTTCCTTTTACGGTTTTAAGTGGAAAAATGAGAATTCAATCTTTGAAGATTTTCTTGCTAACCGTTCTTTGCGGTGCAATTTTCGCTGGAGATGTTGCTGTTTGGAACATCGCGATCCAAGAATCTACAGCAACGCAAGCTACTTTACTCACCAATCTTTCACCAGTATGGGTTGGCGTTGGGGCATTTTTTTTCTTAAAAAATAAACCAACGGTCAATTTTTGGATAGGCACGGCAATTGCCATTTTCGGAATGGTAACATTGGTTGGTTTTGGATTTTTCTTAGAACTAGATTTTGACCTGGCCTTTATTTTTGCAATTCTTTCTGGAGTGTTTTATGCCGTTTATATGTTGCTCAGCAAATATGTGCTTTACGAAGTGGAAGTATTACCATTTATAACCATCAGCACACTTTCGTCGGCTATTTTCTTAGCAATCTTGAGTTATTTTATTGGGCAACCATTTTCAGGATTCAGCAATATGGGATGGTTTGTTTTGGTGGTTCAGGGCGTAGTTTGCCAGTTAATGGCGTGGCTACTTTTGGGCTATGCAACCAAACATATGCGGGCCACACGGGTTTCTGTTAGCCTTTTGGGACAGGCGGTTTTGACTACTATTTTGGCGTGGCTTTTTATAGGGGAAGAAGTAAGTTTACAAATGATTTTGGGCGGAGTTATTCTTTTATTAGGCATTCGGATTACTTTCTACAATAGGCCAATTCCTTTCTTCGGAAAAAATAAAAACAGCGAAGAAATAGTTTGAAAAATTAAATCAATTTTGTTGAAATAATTTTAACAGGGCAAGCCTTTGCGGCTTGTTCACAGGTTTCAAACTCTCCATTATCTGCAATTTTCAAAGTAAAAAACCCACGCTTTTCTTCGGAATGGAGCAGGACACACTTTCCGTCTTTTTTTGACATCCGGAAATATTTTGGCGCCAGTTCTACGCAGTAATTGCAACCAATACATTTGTTTCTTTGCAGTGTTACAACAACCATTTTATGAAGCTACAATTTTGTACAATTTATCTGAAGGACGTACTCGGAAAGGTGTCGGGATGGTGCAGGAATCGCCCTTTTTTGCTGTTGAGAGCGACTCATCATTTACAAGCATTTCTGAAAGATCAAATTCCTTTGCGCCAGTGGTGGGTCCGGTTATCAAGATTTTATCGCCTAAGTTTAAATCGTAGGCTTCAATTTTGAATTCTGCAATTTTGGTTTTTGGGAAATAATGGACGCCCTTGCCAATATATACTTTCTTCTGTGTGGCCTGTGAGCCTTCAGTATTGCTCCATTCGCCCAATTTTTGCCCCAAATAATAACCGCCCCAAAATCCGCGGTTATAAACCTTTGCAAGTTCCGCCATCCAATCTTCCACTTTTTCTTCGGAATATGTGCCGTTGTAAAAGGCGTCAATAGCTTCGCGATAGGTTTTGGTAACGGTGGCAACATATTCTGGCGCACGACCGCGACCTTCAATTTTTAAAACTTTTACCCCAGTTTCAATCACTTTATCCAAAAAATCCACCGTGCAAAGGTCTTTGGGCGACATCATATATTCGTTGTCCAATTCAATTTCAAAACCCGTTTCCTGGTCTATTACCGTGTATTTTTTTCTGCAATTCTGCTTACACGCTCCACGGTTTGCCGATGAATTGTGAGAATGTAAACTTAAATAGCATTTACCCGAAACCGCCATGCAAAGCGCACCGTGGCCAAAAATTTCAACTTCAACCAAATTCCCCGAAGGACCTTTAACCTGTTCTTTTTCTATTTGTTCGGTTATCTTCTTTATTTGTCGAAGGCTTAATTCTCGGCTCATCACCATAGTATCTGCAAAGAGTGCGTAAAATTTTACCGTTTCAATGTTTGTAATATTTATTTGGGTTGAAATGTGAATTTCCATTCCAATCTGTCGGGCGTAGGCAATCACAGCCTGATCCATTGCAATCACGGCGGTCAATCCCACAGCTTTTGCGGCATCTAATAAGGTTTTGATCAACGATAGGTCGTGATCGTAAATAATCGTATTTAGGGTAAGATAAGTGCGGACGCCTTTCTTTTTACATCTTTTGGCGATTTCAGAAAGATCGGCAATAGTGAAATTTATACTTGCGCGGGCACGCATGTTCAATTGTTCCACACCAAAATATACTGAATCAGCACCGTTGTCCAAGGCAGCTTGCAACGATTCAAAATTGCCCGCAGGGGCCATTAATTCTATTTTTCCGGAAGTAGTCATTTGCTTAAAAATTGAAAATGACTACAAAAGTCGGATTTGCTTTTTTTACAAAGTATGATATTTGTTAGGTTTTGAAAGAATTTGAAATTTATATTAAACAAACAATATTTCGCAAATTTGTCTTTGATATAATTTCAGTTTCTTAGGTAAAGACCGAGTTTTATCTTCCAATAAGGCATTTTCTCCTCAAAATATTCGAAATACGGTTTTAGGGCTTCGGGATTTTCAAGTGTTTTTTCAGCATTTTTTATTTGCTGAATTTCTTCGGAAGAAATAAATTGTGAAAAGTCAAAAGCTTCACCAAGTTGATGCATTTTTATGAAATGTCCATAAACCGAATCTAATGAAAGCCCACGTTTTTCGGCAATTTGTGAAGGAGAAAGGTTTTCTTCCATAAACATTTTATAGCTTCGTTCGTGGGTTGGCAGACCACTCTCCAAATTATCTAAATGTCGATTGATTACTTTTAGAAAATCAGCTGCATATTTTTCTAATTTTGCTTCACCGACTCCTGAAATCTCTGCAAATTCTTCCCGAGTTCTCGGTTTTTTGAATTCCATGTCTTCCAAAGTAGCGTCGCTGAAAACCACAAATGCTGGCTTATTTATTTCTTGTGCCAGTTTTAGGCGCAATTCCCGAAGTTTGTCAAAAAGCTCGGTGCGTTTTCGTGGAGCCCGTTCGGTTTTTACTTTTTCCACTTCTTGAATGATGTTTGCCAACCTCACTTTTTTTCCTTCAAATAAAACCTTTTTAGCGAAAGGTGTCAGCAATAAACGACCGTTTTCGTGAAAATAAATTTGTAAAACGCCTTGATTTAAAAGTTGAATGACATACTGCTGCAAGTCGCGCCACGAAATATCTTTAGCGGCGCCGAAGGTTTTGATTTTCTGATATCCTTTGTCGTAAACTTGTGCATTTTGTGAACCTCGGAGTACGTCCAAAACCATTCCCAATGCCTCCTGCTCCTGCAATCGTGCAACGGCAGAGCATACTTTTTGCGCGATTAAAGTTCCGTCAAAATATTTGGGAGGGGTTTTACAGATGTCACAGTTACCGCAATCTTCGGTTATGTGTTCCCCAAAATAACCGAGCAAAGCTTTTCTTCTACAACTCAGCGCTTCTGCAAATTGTTGCATCCGTTCTAGTTTTGCCAATTGATAGGTTTCTGTCTCAGAGCCTTCGGCAAATTTCCGAAGCATGATTACGTCGGCAAAACTGTAAAAAAGTATGGTATGCGCTGGCAGGCCATCACGTCCACTCCGGCCGATTTCTTGATAATAACCATCAATATTTTTGGGCATATTATAGTGGATTACCCAACGCACATTGCTTTTGTCTATGCCCATTCCAAAAGCAATTGTTGCAACAATAATTGGCGTCCGGTCGTTCAAAAAATTATCTTGAACCGTATTTCTTTCTTCGGAAGTCATGCCAGCGTGATAGGCTTCAGCTTTGTAACCTTTGGTTTTTAAAGTTGTTGCCAGTTTTTCGGTACTTTTTCTACTTAAACAATATATGATTCCGCTTTCATCAGAATGGTTTTTCAGAAAATCTATAATCTGCTTGTTGCGATTTTGTCCGGGGCGAACGTCTAAATATAAATTGGGTCTATCAAAAGAGGCTATAAAAGTTTTGGCTTCAGGCATGGAGAGTTGTGTTGCAATATCTTCCCGAGTGGCTCGGTCTGCGGTTGCGGTCAAGGCAATTAACGGCACATTTGGAAATTGCTCTTTCAGGCTTTTCAGTTGTGTATATGCTGGTCGAAAATCGTGACCCCAACTGGAAATACAATGCGCTTCGTCAACGGCAAAAAGACTAACTTTTATTGAATTCAGAATAAAGTTTAACTGCGGCAGACTTTCGGGCGCAACGTACAAAAGTTTTAAATTTTCATTTTGGAGATTTTTTAAAACCTGCTGCTGTTCTTCATAAGGTTGGGAACTATTGAAAAATTCTGCGGAAATGCCATTTGCTTTTAATGCATCCACTTGATCTTTCATCAAAGCAATTAGTGGTGAAATGACTATCGTAGTTCCTTCCAAAGCCAAAGCCGGCAATTGAAAACACAACGATTTACCGCCGCCGGTGGGCATAATGGCAATGGTGTCTTTTTGATCTAAAACATTATTTATAATTTCTTCCTGATTTGGAAGAAATTGCTCGTAGCCGAAATGTGTTTTGAGCAAATCGAATTTGCTTTGCTGGGTAGTTGTTTCCATTTTTGTAAAAATAACGATTCATACTTTAAAAAATAAACCCCCACTTAAAGCAGGGGTTTGGTTAGCCAGTCATTTATTTACTCCCCAGCATGACTAGCTCGTTGCAAAATACTTCGGTTATATAGTGTTTGTTGCCTTCCTTATCGTCCCAAGTACGATTGGTAAGTTTCCCTTCAATAACTATTTCTTTGCCTTTGGTAATATAGTTTTCAACTACGTTTACAAGGCCTGGCCTTTTCACAACAACATTGTGCCAGTAAGTGTGTTCTACTTTTTTACCGTCTTTGTCTTTGTAACTGTCATCTGTGGCCATTGAAAATTTTGCAATTTTATTGCCATCGGCAAAGGTTACGATTTCTGGGTCTTGGCCCAATCTTCCAATCAACTGTACTTTGTTTCTAAGTGCGTTCATGATTTCTAAATTTTAATGTTAAACAATTGATACTATCGAAGTTCATTTTATTCGACAGGACAAACTTACCTCGGACTCCAAATTCTAGTTGGTTGTTAATCGCTTACTTTCGTTTATAGTTGTTTGTAAGCGTTTGAAAACGGATATGGTTTTGTAAATCAATAGTTTACAAATAATGGTTCTTGATTTAAATTTTCGTACTTTCAACTATTGAAGAGTAATTTTTAACAAATTTGACTTATGAACAGCAACAGATTGGAAGCATTTAGCGATGGTGTGCTAGCCATAATAATTACCATTATGGTATTGGAGCTGAAAGTGCCCCACGGAACTGAATGGAATGATTTGGCACCATTGCTGCCAGTGTTTTTAAGTTACATTCTAAGTTTTATTTATATCGGAATTTATTGGAACAACCATCACCACATGATGCATGCGGTTGAAAAAGTGAGCGGCGGAATTCTTTGGGCAAACTTACATCTGTTGTTTTGGCTTTCGTTAATTCCTTTTGTTACCGGCTGGATGGGAGAAAACCATTTTTCTGAACTACCCGTGGCATTATATGGGGCAGTACTTTTAATGGCAGCTGTGGCCTATTTTATTCTTCAGAATAGAATATTGTCTGTACAAGGAAAAGATTCACTTTTGGCTAAAGCTTTGGGAAAAGATTTAAAAGGAAAAGCATCACCAATAATTTACATAATAGCAATCATAGTTTCCTTTTACAGCACTTGGATTGCGGGAGCGCTATACATTTTAGTTGCGCTTATGTGGTTAATTCCCGATAAGCGGATTGAGATAATTTTTAAGGAAAAGAAATAGTTACCAGGTTTGGCCTTTTAATTTCATTGCAGCCGTTAGTACATCGCGTTGGCTAATCTGTCCCACCAATTTTCCGTTTTCAATAATCGGGAAGCGCCTGTGTTTTGACTCCAAAAACTTATTGGCAGCATCTAGTACGTTCATTTCGCCATCAATGGTATCAACATTTGTAATCATGTGTTGTTCCACTTTCACATCTTCCATGGGGTGGTTGTGGTAGCGGCAGTCACTAAGCTGTTTCATACAGTCACCTTCGGAAATAATGCCCACCAATTCATATTTATCATTTACAACGGGGCCTCCGGAGATTTTTTTCTTTAGAAGAATTTCAATTACCTCAAGCACCGATTGCTCAGGTTTAAAAGTAGTGAGGTTGCGCGTCATATAGTCTGAAACCTTTATTTTTTCCGAAGAACCTTTTTGGGGCTTGGCCCGTCTGCCCATAAAACTTTTAATTCCCATAGTATCAAATTTTTGCGAACTTCTAAGATAAACAATTTTATCAAACCGCAGAAATGTATCGATAACGATAAAAAATTCCTTTAGATTAAAATCGTATTTTTAACCACCTAAACTTCCCAACCATGAAAAAATTCGGTGCCATTCTTTCGCTTCTGCTAATAGTTGCAATGGTCTTTTATTCCTTTTATGGATTGGCACCGCAATACTCTGGAGATGAAACTGCTCCAGCTACTGAATTTTCAGTAGATAGGGCGTTGCAGCCTTTAAGCGAAATTTCAAAAAAACCACATTATTTAGGATCCGATGGACATGCAGAAGTACGGAGGGCCTTAATTTCGGAATTGGGGAAATTGGGTCTGGAAGCCCACATTCAAAAGGGATTTAGCTTAAATCCGGAATCGAAAACGCTTGATAAACCTATAAATATTCTTGCCCGAATAAAAGGCTCAGAAGATGGGAAAGCGCTTTTATTACTTTCACATTACGATAGTGCACTCGTTCCCTCCTTCGGTGCCAGCGATGCCGGAAGCGGGGTGGTTACTATTCTGGAAAGCGTGCGCGCTTATTTGGCTTCACGGGCGCAGCCTAAAAACGACATCATCATTCTTTTTTCCGATGCGGAGGAAATTGGACTGGATGGTGCAAAACTTTTTGTGAATGAACATCCTTGGGCAAAAAACGTGGGTTTGGTTCTCAACTTTGAAGCCCGCGGCAGCAGCGGCCCCAGTAATATGATTTTGGAAACCAACGGCGGAAACTCAAAATTGGTTAAGGAATTTATAGCGGCCAATCCAGATTTTCCGGTTGCTTCCTCATTGATGTACAGCGTTTATAAAATGCTTCCGAACGATACAGATTCCACTGTTTTTAGGGAAGACGGAGATATACCCAGTTTTTTCTTCGCCTTTATTGACAGCCATTTTAATTATCACACTGCAAACGACACATTTTATAATCTAAGCCGAAATAGCCTAGCCCATCAAGGCAGCTATTTGCTTCCATTACTGCAATATTTTGCAAACACTGATCTTTCAAAATTGAAAGCTGAGACGGACGATGTTTATGTAAATCTTCCGTTAATAAAAATGGTAAGTTATCCCTTTTCATGGATTTTACCGATGCTTATTTTAGTTACTTTACTATTTCTCTTCCTGATTATTTACGGACTTCACAAAAGAAAATTGAGCAGAAAAGTGATGGCGAAGGGTTTCGTTCCTTTTTTGCTTTCCTTGATTCTATGTGGAATTATGGGCTTCTTTGGTTGGAAATTGATTTTGGTGCTCTATCCGCAGTATCTAGAAATCCAGCAAGGTTTCACCTATAATGGACATTGGTATATTGCTTTTTTCGTTTTTCTCTCGTTGGCAATTACGTTTGCGATTTATAATAAATTCACCAATAAATTCAATGAACCTTCATATTATGTTGCGCCATTGCTGTTTTGGCTTTTAATAAATCTAGCTGTTTTTATAGTCCTAAAAGGAGCCGCTTTTTTTATAATCCCAGTATTTTTTGGGTTGGTATCGTTTTTTGTGATGCTGCGGCAGGAAAGACCTAGTCTTTTGGCAATGGTATTTTTGGCGGCGCCCGCCTTGTTTATATTTGCGCCCCTCATTCAGTTTTTCCCAGTTGGGTTGGGGCTTAAAATGCTGGTAATAAGCTGCGTTTTCACTGTTCTGCTTTTTGCATTGCTCTGGCCTGTTTTTGGATATTATAAATTGAAAGGTTTACTTTCGGTTGTATGTATACTGTTCGCGACATTCTTCTTCATAAAGGCACATTTTAAAAGTGATTTTTCAGCAGAGCGAAAAAAACCGAATAGCCTTGTTTATTATAAAGATGCAGATATTGACAAGACCTATTGGCTTACCTATGACAAGGAAATTGACGCATGGACACAACAATATTTGGGTGAAAGGCCTGAAGATGCATCCAAGATTTTGGGGGAAGCATCCTATAATAAATACGGAACCGATTTTAGCTTTGCGAAGGAAGCTCCGCTAAAAACCATTCCCGATTTTGAAGTGATTTTGGAGGCAGATACGCTGGTTGAAAATCTTCGGGATGTGAAGTTTACCATCGTTCCAAAACGAAAGGTGAACAAAATTGATTTATATGCCGAAAACGCCACATTTCAATCTTTGACTTTCAACGGAAAGGAAATGCCCGCTTCCAGTATTTCAAAAAACTATCGGGGAACAAAAAATAGTGCGCTTATTAATTATTACGTTTCCGAAAATGATTCCCTGAAAGTTCATTTTTCAGCGACAAAGGGAACTCCAGTAACCTTTAAGGTGATGGAATATTCCTTTGATTTGATGGGAGATGATCAATTTAATATATCAAAACGACCCGATTACACTATGCCGAAACCCTTTGTAATCACCGATGCCGTTGCGGTAAAGCGGACTTTTTCAGTAGATTCCTTAAGAGTGAAAGTTATTGATACATTTCAGACTAATCTACAAAATAGGTTGATGTATGAATAAAACAATTGCAATTGCGGGTTTGGGATGGCTTGGGCAACCTTTGGCCTATCGCTTGGCAACATTGGGCTACACCGTAAAGGGCTCGGTAACTTCTATTGAAAAAGCTACTTTACTGCAGCAAAACGGCTTTGATGCCTATCCCGTGGAAATTTCGGAAAATGGAATCGAGGGTGAAGTGCAAGCCCTGCTGAACAATGTGGATTGTTTGCTTATTATGATTCCGCCCGGGCTTCGGAAGAATACTGGCGCAGATTATGTTTTGAAAATGGCACATTTGCTGGCTGCAATAACGGAAGCTTCGGTTTCTAAAGTGGTTTTGGTGAGCAGCACTTCGGTTTACGATGATTCGCAGGGTAGGGTGACAGAGCACGATGAACCCAAACCCGAAACCATCGCCGGAAAGCAACTGCGACAGGTAGAAGAATTGTTTCTGAATGCTGAAGGGCTGCAGACTACGGTGGTACGTTTTGGCGGATTGCTTGGTGGCAGTAGAAATCCTGTAAAATATTTGGCGGGGCGAAAGGATTTGGCAGATGGCAGCGCCCCCGTAAGTTTGATTCATCGGGATGATTGTATTAACATCTTGGTTGAAATTTTAAAACAGGATGCCTTCGGAAAAGTCTTTAATGCCGTAAACCCAAGCCACCCAAAAAAATCTGACTACTACTTTCAAAAAGCAAAAGAACTTGGATTAGAGCCACCAACTTTCGCTGAAGCCGACTCAAATGAAATTTTTAAACAGGTGGATTCTGAAAATTTGAAAACGGTTTTAAATTATTCTTTCAAAACGTCTATATAAAAAAGGAGCCTGTTACAGCTCCTTTTCATTTCAATAAAATACTTTAAAACTACCAAATACGTACCCTATCTTCTGGGGCAAGGTACATAGGGTCGCCTTCCTTAATATCAAAAGCTTCGTAAAACGCATCAATGTTTAGCAAAGGTTGTGTAGCACGAACCATACCCGGAGAATGCGGATCTGTTTTTACTTGGTTACGCAATGCTTCGTCGCGAGATTTGGTGCGCCAAACCGTGGCCCAACTCATAAAGAAACGTTGCTCTGGTGTTAACCCATCAATGTTATCTGGGCGTCCGTTTTCTTTATAAAAACGTTGCAAACCATCGTAAGCGCCAAGCACCCCACCAAGGTCACCGATATTTTCACCCAAGGTAAAGTGTCCGTTAATGAAAACGCTATCCAAAACTTCCACATTGCTGTATTGCTCGGCAAGTTTATTGCCGCGTTCGGTGAAGTTTTTAAGATCGGTTTCGGTCCACCAATTTACCAGGTTTCCGTTTGCGTCAAAACGCGAACCGCTGTCATCAAAAGCATGTGAAATTTCGTGGCCTATTACTGCGCCAATACCACCGTAGTTTACAGCTTCATCTGCCTTGTAGTCATAGAAAGGCGGTTGAAGAATAGCTGCTGGAAAAACGATTTCATTATTGAAAGGATTGAAATACGCATTCACTGTTTGTGGGCTCATGCCCCATTCGGTACGGTCTACAGGCTCGTCTATTTTTTCAAGGTTGTCTTTAAGGTTCCAAGTTTGCACGGCTACCATATTGTCATAATAGGTGTTACCTGGTTTCACCTCCATAGAAGAGTAATCTTTCCACTTGTCTGGATAACCCACTTTTACGGTGAATTTGTTAAGTTTTTCAATGGCCTTAACCTTTGTACTGTCGCTCATCCATTCCAAGGCAGTGATTCGGTCTTTGTACGCTGCAATCACATTTTCAATCATGGATTCTGCCTTCGCCTTTGCTTCTGGCGGGAACATTTCATCTACATAAAGTTTGCCCAAAGCTTCACCTACACTTCCGTTAACGGTGGCAAGGGCACGTTCGTCAGCAGGTTTTTGTTTTTTGGTTCCGTTTAATGTGGTAGCATAAAAATCAAAATTGGCTTTCTCAATTTCTGTGGTCAACATTCCAGCGGAATTGTTCAAAGTAGACCAACGCATTACGGTTCTCCAAGTATCAAAATCTGGTTTTGAAAACATTTGTTTTAATGTTTCCATATATTTTGGTTGCATCACGATAACAGTGTCCAGTTGTTTGTTGATGTCCATTTGCTCAAATGCCTGTTCCCATTGAATTTGCGGAAGCATTTTTTGCAATTCGGTAATACTTCTTGGGTTGTTGAAATTTCTGAAATCGCGGCTTGCAACCTTATCCAGTCTTGGAGTGGCTAGCTTAGTTTCAAAAGCTAGAATAGTTTCAGCCTGCTTGCGTGCAGCTTCTTCCGAATCACCCAAAAATTGAAGCATTCTTGTAATATGATCTACATATTGCTCGCGGATTTTTACCGAAGCAGGATCTGTATTGGTATAAAAATCACGATCGGGTAAGCCTAAACCACCTGGAGTAATGTATGCCGAATTAATAGCGCTATTGTTGGGGTTTGAAAATGCTGCAAGACCCAAAAATGGTTGTGAAACCGCGACAGCATCTTCCGTCATCAATTTTTGAAAATCTTCCATGCTGTTCATGGCGGCAATCTTTTCAAGCGTAGGCTTTAGTGGCTCAATACCAGCTTTGTCCCTTGCAACAGAGTCTAATTTTGATTCATAAATCATCAGGGCTTTGGCTTGATCGGTTTCGGGGGCGTATTTGCCGCTTTCCTTTGCTTTTGCCAAAATGTTCAGCATGTCCTTGCTGGTTTTTTTGCGTAGAATTGTGAATCCGGCCCAACTGGTTTCATCATCTGGAATTTCATTGTTTTTCATCCAGTTTCCGTTCACGTAATTGTAGAAATCATCTTTTGGACTTACGGTGGTGTCCATATTTGCGAGGATAATACCGTGTGGTTCAGTGTCTGCAACGGCCACTTCGGTTTTTTCCTTACAAGCGGTTGCGGCTACGGCAACAACTGCAAAGGCCACAACGGGTTTTAAAAAATTAGTCTTCATTTTATGGTTTTAGATTAAAGTATTTGTTGATTTAATAGTATGCTGAAAGCATAAGTTGCTTTTACTTTGTGTTTGTTACACTTTCTTGTTTTTTTTATCCTGAAGTTCCAAATTTATGATTGAATCTTTGTAGCGTTGTTGTTTTTTCAGTTCGTTTTCTTCGTCTTCCTTTCTTGTGAAATCTATTTTGTCCTTTTGAAACTTTTCGTTTAGTTGAACAATCAGATTTTTTACGGCTCCATTCATTTCTTCCAAAGATTGCTGCACCTTTAACGAATCAATAGTAGCTTGGTGGGACGCCTGAAAAAGTAGGGCAGAGCGGGTTTTCAGTACCATCAATCGGCTGTGGATAGGTTTGGTGTTTAGCGTATCGGGGACGTTGCTGAAAAGTGAATCTGCATATTCCTTTAAACGTTCGGAACGGTTGCGCAAGTCTTGGTAATTGTTGCCGTTTGCATTTTGCGCTTCGGCTAAAAAATCTTCCAAAACTCCCCAACGTACGGCCTGTTCTTTTGCTGGAGGCGAAAGTGTGGGAAAATTGTAGTTTTTGTCTCCAAAAATTATGGAGGCATCATTGGTTGGCGTTTGTTTTTGGTTTTCTTCGGAAGCATTTCCGCAGGAAAAAACAAAACCGACAAACATTAAAAGGGGAATAAAAAACTTCATAAAGAATAAAAGAGGCACAAAGATACTGGTTATTAACCAAATGGCACATAAAATTTTTAGGTGTTGAAAGCATTGATAATATGTATATTTACACTTCATTTTTTGAACCAGCACACATATGAAAAAGCGAATTTTGATAATAGGCGCCTGCGGCCAAATAGGGACGGAATTAACGCTATACCTTCGTAATAAATTTGGAAGCCATAAAGTAATAGCCAGTGACATTCGGGAGGGCGAAGAGGAGTTGATGAAGAGCGGCCCGTTTGAGATTTTGGACGCAATGGATTACAACGCTGTGGAAGAGGTGGTAATACGCCACGAGATAACAGACGTTTATTTAATGGCGGCGATGCTTTCCGCTACGGCGGAAAAGTTTCCTATGAAAGGTTGGAACCTGAATATGAATTCACTTTTTCACGTATTGAATTTAGCCAAAGACAAAAAAATTGAAAAGATATTTTGGCCTTCCAGCATTGCTGTTTTTGGACCCTCCACTCCAAAAACGGACACGCCACAGCGCACGGTGATGGAACCCACTACGGTGTACGGAATTAGCAAGCAAACGGGAGAACGCTGGTGCGAATATTATTATAATCGTTACGGAGTGGATGTTCGCAGTATTCGTTATCCAGGGCTTATCAGTTATAAAACCCTGCCTGGCGGAGGCACTACAGATTATGCGGTAGATATTTACCACAAAGCATTAAAGCACAAAAAGTATATCTGTTTCCTAAATGATGAAACAACTTTGCCCATGATGTTTATGGACGATGCCATAAAAGCAACCGTTAATATTATGGAGACTGAAAAAGAAAAGATTAAAATTAGAAGCTCGTACAATCTCTCTGCCATGAGTTTCAATCCTGAGGAAATTACCGAAAGCATCCAAAAGCATCTCCCCGAATTTAAAATAAGTTATGAACCCGATTTTAGACAAGCTATTGCAGATAGTTGGCCACAAAGTATCGATGATAGCGAAGCACGGGAAGATTGGGGTTGGAAAAGCGAAATTTCCTTGGATGAAATGACCGAAATAATGCTCACCAATTTAAAGGATAGCTATTAGGATTATTTATCCTCGTCAAATATTACTTCCAAAATATTAGCGGTTCCACTTTTTCCTTCGTTTGAAATGTATAGGGTGCCGTCTGGCGCGAAAGTAATTCCTTCAGGTTGGGGGAAAGACTCCTCATATAGCTTATGCAGTTTTAGGAGCTTCCCTATACTGTCCATTATCAACACTTGCGGATTTTTTCCTTCCAAAACATAGAAATGCCCTGTTTTTGGGTGAATAGCAATGTCTGAAGGGAAAAAATTTGAAAAGAGGTCTATATCGTCATCTGCATCTTTTGATTTAAAAATTGGGGCGTCCAAAGGAATTTTCAATACTGGCAAGGAATTGGATTTTTTGGTTTCGAGGTCAAAAGAATAAATTCCCTTATAATCTTTACTATTGGGGTCAATGTCCTTTACCGCGAAAAGTAAGCGATTGTTGGATGTATCGGCCACTACCGATTCCATATTATTTCTTCCAGAGAAGGGGAGTTGATATTCGATTGTTTCAAAATTGTTACTGAGGTAATTTTCAACTTCAAAGAGAAGGCCGCTGCTTTCCATAACATATGCAGTGCTGTCTGTGGTGGTTATTGCTTCATAGTCGCCAGATTTCCCAAAGGATATTTTTTTTTCAACAAGGTTCGTTTTTAAATTATATATAAAAATTATTCCTTCTTCGTCCTGCACGGCAGCAATTTTATCTTCGGAAATCCACCTTATACCAGAAATTTCATTTAATTCTATGGGCATATCCCACTTTCGTACAATAGTATAGCTTTCGTTTTCCAAACGGGGATTAAGCGCAGGATTTTCAAAAGCGTACCATAGAATTCCTACAAAAGCGAGAACCCCAACAATTATTATAAAAGCAAGTCTGTTTTCATTCATGATTTTTCAGTATAAGCACATAAATTAAATGAAATAATAATTGGTGTTCCTTAAAATTTTTATAAAAAAATTGATTCGCTGTTTTGAGTTGGAGCAGACAAATAATGTTGTAGTCTCACCAAGAATCGAACTTGGATCTAAAGTTTAGGAAACTTCTATTCTATCCATTGAACTATGAGGCCATAGTGTAACACCCCAAATTTAACTATTTTAAGATGATTGCTAAAAGTAATTTAATCAATAGCAATTTAGTATTACTACTTTAGGCGATTGCGAAGCATGCATAGTACTCCAATTTCTTCTTTTGACAAGTTTTCTGCTTTTTTAAGCAATTGGGTTATTTCCTTTTTGAAATACTTTAAAGTGCGGCCTTCGGTATAATCTTCAATTACGCGAGGGTCAATATAGCTGCTTCGCGCCACGGCGGGAGTGTTGCCCAAGGTTTCAGAGACCCTGTTTACGGCTTCTTTAATATTCTTGTCCAATAATTTTTGATCTTCCTCTTCAACTACCCCGAGCTCATCCAGAGCAATGGCGGCAATCATTGTACCTGCCCAGGTTCTAAAATCTTTTGAAGAAAATTCTTCCCCCATTACTTCTTGTATGTAGCTATTTAGGTCATCGCTCTTTACATCTATAATATTGTTTTCCTCATCAAGGTATTTAAAAATCTCATAACCTGGCATATCATCAATTTCTTGAACAATTTTAGCGAGTTTTTTATCAACCACGTGCTTTTCCTGTTCTTGCCCAGATTTTCCGTTGTAGGAAAATATGAGCTCATTGCCGTTTATGGTAAGGTGCTTACTGCGCATGGTGGTTAAGCCGTAGGTTGCGTTTTCTTTGGAATACGCCTCACTGCCCGGCCGAAAAAAAGCCGATTCCAAGAGGCGGACCATTGTGGCCAAGACTTTTTCACGGTTTAGCTTCCGTTTGCGTAAATGCTGGCCGGTAACACGGCGCATATGCTCCAATTGATTGGCAAAATCTATAATCCTATCGAATTTTTTGGCATTTTGTCGCTCGGTGTATTTAGGGTGATAAATGTATTGTTTGCGGTCCTTGTCATCCCTGCCTGTGACCAAAAGGTCTGCGTTTTGGTCTTCACTTATTTCTACATCAGTCCAAGCCGGCGGGATGACGAGGGACTTTATCCAATTGCGAGTTTCTTTATCTCTGATGGTTTTACCCTTTTCATCTTTATAAGTAAAGCCTCTACCGTGTTTTTTTCTTTTGTACATGGCAATTTTTTGGTTTTAAAATTAAGAGAAATCCATTTCAGTATTTAACTCTTTAAGAATCTATTAAGAAAGGATTTCCCTGTGATAAGTATGTAATAGCGTGGGAGTACCTATGGAATATCCATAACTTATAGTCGCCTTAGGGTCGGCATACAATCGGCATAGAGTCGGCATAGAATCGGCATACGGTCGGCATAGAAAGGTTGGGTTGGATGAAAAAAAGGAATTGCCAACACCAGTGCAGTGGTGCTAATATACGCAACTACGGCTGCCAAAGTCAAGGGAAAAACGTAATTTACTATTTATTTTTTGATTATCCCATGGCCCTGATAAGTTTCATTAATAGTTATAGGGGTTGATTAACAGATAGTTGTGTTAATTTACATATTGTTTTACGTATCTGTCCAGTAACCTCTGGACTCTCTCTGGTTTCTTTTCTGATTTCCTATGTAGGTTGAACTCTTCATTTTTTTGATATGCATCTCGAATGCCAATAGGTGTAGAAGTGTAACCAATATAGAACGAGGACAATTTTTCTGAATGCAATATGTATATACGATATTCGATATAAAAAGCCAAAAAAGCCCAACATAACTGCTGGGCTTTTTGCGCCTCCTCTTGGGCTTCCTTCTATGCGTTCCTAGGGTCGCTTACTCAGGATAAACTTCTCGCCCAATACACTTAACCTAAAACAAAAAAACCAGCCTAATTAAAGACTGGTCTGTTTTGCTCCTCCTCTTGGGCTCGAACCAAGGACCCTCTGATTAACAGTCAGATGCTCTAACCAACTGAGCTAAGGAGGAATTTTGCTTTAGCGGTTGCAAATATACCTATTTTTTAATTCCGTCAAAATAAAAAATGAAACTTTATCAACTTTGTTGCCAATTGCCCAAAAATAATTTCTGAAAAGCAAAAAATTACAGGTCGTTTATTTCTTTGAGGAGTACAATATTTGAAGATGATTCACTATTTTCAAGAACCGTCTTGGCCTCTTCTACTTTATTTCCTTTTAAAAGGGAAAGTGCCAAATAGTGCCTTACTTCTTCATAAAAAACACTATTGGTTTTGTTTTTTGCCAACTGTAAATATTTCTCGGCTTGTCGGGGGTTGCCATTGGCTAAATTTGCAACTCCAAGAAAATATATTACTGTATCATTTTCAGGATTGGCAGCATAAAGGTGCTCCCATCTGTTTATGGCCTCGTCGTATTCCTTACGCTTGTAGTTTACCATTCCGTAATAAAAATCGTAATCTGAAGAAGTGCCCATAGTGGTGGGAAGGCCCGGATCTGGTTTAAAATTTGCCGCAAATACTTTTTCGGGTGAATTACCACTATTAAAAATAGCCCAGGTACTAACACCAATTAAAACCAAAAAAGAAGCTGCCAGTGCCAACCACCCGCGCGACATCCCTTTCTTTTCAGGCTCATCTTTTATTTCTGAATGAAAATCGTCAAGCGAGTTTTTTAAATTGCTTTCCTCTACACTTTGCATTAGTGCTTTTTGTTCTTTCACCATTTGGCGAAAATCCGGAAATAGATTCATTCGCTCTTCGAACTCGGCAAGCTCATCGGTATCTAATTTTCCCAACAAATATGCATCAATAAGTTCCGCATTTTCTTGGTTGTTTTCTATTTGATCATTTGGGTCCATTGGGGATTGTTTGTATCATTTTTTTTAATTGCTCCTGGCAACGGTATTTTGCGTTGCGCGCAGAAGCTTCATCCATCGATAGTATTTGTGCGATTTCTTTATATGGCTTCCTTTGAAAATAAAAGAGTTTCAGCAAAGTTTGGCAGCGTTCGCTAAGATTGTCGATGCAATCCATTAGTAATTTAATTTTTTTATTTGTCACCTCGCCAATCTCAATGTCGGGCTCGTCATACTCTATGTCGCGATTTATAAAGGTGGTATTCTTATATTTTACGGAACGTACGTGGTCCAGCCATTTATATTTTGCAATCTGAAAAATATATCCGTTGATGGCGTTTTCGCTTTCGGCAGTAAACCTATCGTTTTTAATGTTTCGCCACATAGCTATAAACGCTTCTTGGTAAACATCTTTTGCCTGCTGCTCGTCGCCGCTGTTTTTTAGTACGTAACGCTTCACTTTCGCAAAGTTAGTTTTATATAAATTTTTTAATGTGGTAGCATCATTTTGTTTAATGAGTACTACGGTGCTATTAAATGGCAAATTGATTGATTTTTGGATACTTTGCTTCTGCATGGATTATAAAACAATACAGAAAGATACAATTTATCTGTAATCGTTTTTTGTTTTTTGAGCAACTTAAGGTAAATAGCTGTATTTTTTCGTTTAAATGAACAGTTTCGTTTCCCTATTATTGTACAAAAAGCCTAAAAATTGATTTTGCCATTCTAAAAACACATCGAAAAGGAGAATGAAACGTCATCAAAATAATCAAAAAAAATACTTCAGAAAAATCCGAAGTATTTTTTAAATGGTATAATCAATTGGTTTTATTCAAACAACCATCGGTAAATATCATTTCCATTGGCGAAGAGTACCAAGGCTATTAGAATGAAGAACCCAACCATTTGGGCGTACTCCATAAATTTGTCGTTCGGTTTACGTCCCGTAACCATTTCATATAAAAGAAACATTACGTGACCCCCGTCCAAGGCAGGAATGGGCAAAATGTTCATAAACGCAAGAATGATGGAAATCAATGCCGTAGTTGCCCAAAAGCTCTGCCAGTCCCAGGCATCGGGAAACAGATTGCCGATGGCCCCAAAGCCTCCCACTTGTGTGGCGCCCTTGGAAGTAAAGACGTATTTGAATTGTTTTACGTAATCCTTCAACGTATTGTAGCCGAAAGTAATGCCGCCCACAATGCTCTCACCAAAAGTATATTTTATTTCGGTCTTACCTATTTGTGGAACAATATCCTTACCAAATGAATTAACACCAATTATTCCTTTTTCGTTCGGAGTTACCCGCAAGGTATCCACTTGGTTCTCACGAGATACAACAATAGTGTTTTCTCTATCTTTTAAGGTAAGATTCTGGAATTCATCATAAAATTGAACAGATGTTCCATTTACAGCAATAATTTTATCATTTTTCTGAAAACCGGCTTTGCCGGCAGGATGGTCTGCAAGTACTGTATCTAAAATTGCCAAACGCCTTGGTGTAAACGGAAAGTGTGTGTCGTTTTGAAACATTTTTGTTCCCGCATCCTCCGGAACTGAAATGGTTTCAACAGTACCGTCGCTGTGTTTTACTTCTACTTTTGAAACATCGCGCAAGAAAATATATCTGTTAATGTCCATTACGTCCTGCAACGGTTCGCCATTTACGTTTAATATGTGGTCTCCGTCACGAAAGCCGTATTCCTTAAATTGCTCGGTAACAGCAAAACCCTGTGGAATATCATTGTTTGTGGTAATATCTCTTCCGTAGAAGTAGAGTATTCCCATATAAATTACAAAGCCCACGATAATATTTACCGTTACGCCCCCAAGCATGATAATCAATCGTTGCCAGGCCGGTTTGCTTCGGAATTCCCACGGTTGTGGTGGCTGCGCCATCTGCTCTTTGTCCATGCTCTCATCTATCATTCCCGATATTTTCACGTAACCGCCCAAAGGCAACCAGCCGATTCCGTAAACGGTTTCGCCAATTTTCTTTTTGAAGAGCGAAAACTTCACATCAAAAAAGAGGTAGAATTTCTCTACACGGGTTTTAAATAGTTTTGCGGGAATAAAGTGCCCCAATTCGTGCAGCACGATCAATAATGATAAACTTAAAAGAAGTTGTATAGCTTTAACAGCAAATGGACTCATAGTTTTTTAAATAAATATTTTATAAAAAGCTCAATTTTAAAATCACTCATTACCAAAATCGAGCCTAAATTTTTTTTTTGCTTGCCAGTGTCAGGTTCAGCAAAAAATCGCACAAAAGTAACCTTTTAGAGCTTGCAAAAAAAATAAGCGGGTAGGTTCCCGCTTATTTATTGTTTTTTTAGAAGAACGTTTGTATGGAAAAACGTTTTATTCCTTTACTATTCTTTTATTGATTGTGCCTTCTGAAGTTTCTATTTGAAAAAATAGAATTCCTTTTGAGAATTTCGAAATATCAACCGTTCCTGAATATTTTTCAGAATATAGCAATTGCCCCAAAGTATTATAAATATTGATATTTTGAATATTTATAGAAGCTGGTTTTTCCAAATTGACTATTCCCGAAGTTGGATTTGGATAAAGAATAAATTGTTGATCCAGTGTAAAATCTTCGGTTCCCAAAACCACATTGTTGCTGCGGGAAATTAAATGATAATCGGGATCAAACTGAACATTTTGTACCATAAAGCCCACTGCTGGCTGAAATGCTTGGTTATTTGTAGTGTTGTCCAACACAATATCCAAGGTTTCTCCCTGCGTTCCGTTTATCCGCAATGGAACGGGCGCCTCAAAAAATGAAACCGATGAATGGCTTTGGGTCTGGGAAATCACCACATTTATATTCGACTGCCCGCCAGCTTGATTCCATCTAATAGTATATCGCGGATAGCCTTCGCCATAGATCCAATCGTTAAAAAATTCCGAAAGATCCTCACCTCCTGCAGCGGCTTCCATATTTCTGATGAGGTCTGGAGTTTTAGCGTAGCCGTAAGATAAAGTAGGGTCTGCCAAATAATCTTTCAAACCTTGAAAGAAAACTGCATCGCCCAGTTTTTTGCGAAGCATATGCAGCACCATGGAGCCTTTATTGTAACTAAGCCTGCTGCTGAAAATTCGATTGACCGAAGTTGTATCCTGCGCTGGCACATACACAGACCCATCTGGCGAATCTGTGATGGAATTTATCTTATCCTGCCTCCATGATCTAAAATCTGATGGACCATCAAAATCTTCAATAACGAGTCCTGAAAGATATGTGGCGAAACCTTCATTCAGCCAGATATCTTGCCAACTGCCACAAGTAACTTTATCACCGAACCATTGGTGACCAAGTTCGTGTGCAATCAACCCACGGCTAAGGCTGCCCATAAACGAAACCGTTGTGTGCTCCATGCCGCCACCCCAGCCAAACTGTGCGTGGCCGTACTTTTCATTAGCATAAGGATAGGGTTCAAAAAGATCTGCAAATAAATTCATAATATCCACGGTTACAGGTGTACGTGACTGTGCGTATGAAAGGTCTTCGGGATAAATGTAATTTACAATTTCAAAAGGATTGCCGTTATTGTCAACAGTATGTGAATATACCGTGTAATTGGTTACTGCAATGGCAATCAAATATGCGGGAATAGGATATTGGTGCCTATAATGTGTAGTTTTGTTACTGCCATTAATTGTTTGACTTATTTCCAGCCCATTTGCGACGGCTATATATTCTTCATTTGAAGGATTGAAACGCGGAGTGGTAATATAAACATCAATCATATCTATCTTATCGTTCAAATCTTGTTTGCAAGGCCACCATGCTTTTGCTCCAAATGGCTCCGAAAGCGTCCACATCACGGGATCACCATTGTGGGTGTCTGTTTCAAAAGAACCAAAACCTGAGCTTACGGGGTTACCGGAATAGCTTACCGATAGTGAATCCAATACGCCCTGAGCTTGCATCTGTGGAAGCGTAATTACAACCTCATCATCATTATTTTGGGTAAAACTAAGGGGCGTTCCGCGCTGTGTAACTTGTGAAACCGTCATGTTATCAACAAGTTCAAAGGTTATGGTATTCATATTTTCCTTGGCCACAAAATGCGAAGTGACCTTCCCGGTAATGAATGCCTGAGAAGGATTTACCGTAAATTCCAATCTGTGGTATTTTAGGTCATAATTCCCTGTGTTCATATTTACTGGTTTTCCAAACCAACCAGTTGCAGCTTTTGCTTCAGCTTCGGTGATATCATCTGAATGAAAATTCTGGGAAAAGGATAAAAAGGAAATCAAAATTAAAATGGGGAGTAGTAATGTTTTCATAATAAAACAAGATTGATTAATCTAGATTCTGTGTATAGAATTTATGATGTTAAATGTATTCATTTTAATAGCTTTAGAACTTATTTTTGCAGCCAAATCTATTAATTGAGTCTAAAATTTAACGCAATGCTTACTTTCTTCAAAAAATATAAATTCTTTGCAGTGGTTTTATTGGTTTTATCGGCCATAATCATCACTATAATTTATCAAATAATGAAGCCAAAGGAGATGCTGAAAATTTATCAACCGGCAGATGTTTCAACCGAACTCGTTGATAGCACGCTTCAGTACGTAAAGAAATACCACATCATTGCAAATTTTAGCCTCACCAACCAAAACGGGAAGACAATCACGCAAGCTGATTATAAAGACAAAATTTACGTAGCAGACTTTTTCTTTACTACTTGCCAGACCATTTGCCCTATTATGACAGATCACATGGTGAAAATTCAAGAGGAATTGAAAGATGATGATGAGGTTTTGCTGCTTTCGCATACCGTTACTCCAGAAATTGACAGCGTTGGTCAACTTAAAAGATACGCATTGGAAAAAGGCGTGAACGACTCTAAATGGAATTTGGTGACTGGTGATAAAAAGGAAATTTACAATCTAGCAAGAAAATCGTATCTCGCGGCAAAGGATGTTCCCTATTCCGAAAACGATCTGGTACATACCGAAAATTTTATACTTGTGGACAAAAAGAAGCGAATCCGTGGTTTTTACGACGGTACAGATCCCGAGGCCATTGAAAAATTATTGGCAGATATCCAAATTTTGAAACAGGAAGATTAATTTCTTGCAGGTTGAAAAACGGCAGTGCCTAAAAAATCTCAAAAGGTCTTTTCCCACGTCCTTTTTTTCCTTTACTTTTGCCTTGTTTAAAATCAATCTAAATAAAAAGATGGTCATTACTATTGCTTCACTTAAAAAAGGGCAACGCGGCATTATCAAGGAATTTTCAATAGATGTTGTTCCCTTAAAGCTATTGGAGATGGGCTGTCTACCCGGTAATGAGGTCTCTTTGGTACAAATGGCTCCTTTCAATGATCCGCTATATTTGAACATCAACGGAAGCCATCTAGCCATTCGAAAGGAAACGGCCAGCAAGATTGAAATTGAATTGATATAAATAATAATGGCAAAGCACATAAACGTTGCACTTATTGGAAACCCAAATACTGGAAAAACCTCTGTGTTCAATCGGCTCACTGGACTGAACCAAAAAGTGGGGAACTATCCCGGAATTACTGTTGAAAAAAAACAGGGTACCTGCAAATTTGGCCGAGCCTGTAAAGTCCACATTCTCGATTTACCGGGAACCTATAGCCTTAACGCTTCATCACTGGACGAAAATGTGGTAATAGAACTGCTGCTAAACAAAAACGATAAAGACTTTCCCGATGTTGCAGTAGTTGTTGCCGACGTAGAAAACCTTAAGAGAAATCTACTACTTTTCACACAAATAAAAGATTTGGGCATCCCTGCCATTCTTGCCATAAATATGTCTGACCGTATGAAGCGGAAAGCCATAACATTAGATATACCCTTGCTTGAAGAAAAGTTGCAAACCAAAATTGCACTTATCAGCTCACGCAAAAATCTTGGCTTTGATTATTTAAAGGAATTGATAGAAAACTACAACCAGCTTTCCACAAAACCCTGCTTGAACGCTTCCAGCATTTCTCCCGAATATTTTGACCGTTTGCGAAAAGCATTTCCCAACCAAGATCTTTATAAATTATGGTTGGTAATAACCCAAGACGTCAATTTTGGAAAATTGGACCGAAATGAATTAAAGGGGGTAGCTTCCTTTCAAACCGAATCTGTGAGCAATCTGAAAAGACTTCAACAAAAGGAAACGGTGGCGCGGTATCAGTTTATAAATGAGACCTTAAAGCAGACCCTTCATATAGACACTGCAAACGCAAAGGATTTAAGAAGCCGGTTGGATCGTATCTTGACCCACAAGGTTTGGGGATATGTTATTTTCTTCGGAATTCTACTCCTTATTTTTCAAGCTATTTTTGATTGGAGTTCTTACCCCATGGATTTTATAGACAGCACCTTTGCATCTTTAAGCGAATGGACCAAAAACACATTACCGGCAGGGGATTTTACAAATTTGATAGCTGAAGGAATTATTCCGGGACTTGGCGGAATCGTTATTTTTATTCCGCAGATTGCGTTTCTTTTTCTCTTTATTTCAATTTTGGAAGAAACAGGCTATATGAGCCGTGTGGTCTTTTTAATGGATCGCGTCATGCGCCGTTTTGGGCTCAGCGGAAAAAGTGTGGTGCCGCTTGTTGCGGGAACTGCCTGCGCTATTCCAGCAATTATGGCTACCCGTAATATTGAAAATTGGAAGGAACGATTGATAACCATTTTGGTTACACCTTTCACAACCTGTTCAGCCCGGTTGCCTGTTTATTTAATAATAATTGCTTTGGTAATTCCCGACACCCGAGTTTTGGGAATTTTCAGCCTGCAAGGGCTTACCCTAATGTTTATGTATATTTTGGGGTTTGGTGCCGCTATATTTTCAGCCTATTTGCTCGACAAAATTTTAAAAATACGCAGCAAAAGTTTTTTTGTGGTTGAAATGCCTAATTATAAGCTGCCCTTGCCTAAAAACGTAATTATAACCGTAGTTGAAAAAACCAAAGCTTTTGTTTTTGGAGCAGGAAAAATAATTCTTGCTATTTCGATAATTCTATGGGTAATGGCGTCTTATGGCCCGGGAAATTTTAACAATGCTGAAGAAATTATTACAAATGAATATGCTTCGCAAAATCTTTCTCAGGAAGAAATAGATATGCATATAGATTCCTATAAACTGGAACATTCCTATATAGGAAGAATAGGTCACGCTATTGAACCTGCCGTTAGGCCATTAGGGTACGATTGGAAAATTGGAATTGCCATTGTAAGTTCTTTTGCCGCACGGGAAGTTTTTGTGGGTACCCTTGCAACCATTTACAGCGTAGGAAGTGAGGAAGAGGAGACAATTAAAAATAGAATGGCTGCGGAAATAAATCCAGTTTTGGGCGGTCCACTCTTCAATTTTGCAAGTGGAGTTTCGTTACTGCTGTTCTATGCTTTTGCAATGCAATGTATGAGTACCTTGGCAATTGTAAAAAAAGAAACCAACAGTTGGAAATGGCCTATGTGGCAGTTGTTCGTTATGAGCGCCATTGCCTATGTTGTAGCATTGGCAGCCTATCAATTTTTGAAATAGAATAAAATTCTTTTGTTATGCAAACTTTACTTGTCTTGGTAGCCTTTATAGTAGCAGTGTGCTCTCTTATAACTCGCTTTGTCTGGAGTCCATTTGAAACCGCAAAAAAAAAGAATAAACCAGGAGATCATTCTGACTGTGGCAAATGCAGTTTTCGTTAACTTCGAAGGCATAGTTTGGTACAGTGCTCTTTCTAGATAGCCATAGTTGTGGCTTGAAATTCTTTAAACTATCTTTGCACTATGCAAACAATATTGGTATTAATAACGTTTTCCATTGCAGCAGGCTTTTTGCTTAAAAAGTTTGTTTGGAACCCAATTTTTGAATCGCGTCAAAACTCAAGTGGCACGCTTGATGGCGGTAAAACCAAATGTGGCAAAAAAGATTGCGGCTGTCATTAATTACTTATTCTTCTCTTCGCAAACCAATAAAACGTAGCTATTTATATTACCTACGCTTTCAGTAGTGGGGTATGGTTTTAAGGACAATCCATTAATAGCGAATGTTGCGGAACTATAGAGGTTTGTATTTTTTTCCTCCCCAGGTCTTACTTCTCCAAAAGTTAACAGCTTTTCCTCAGATTTTCCATTTGTGGTAACTTTTGCCTTAACAATTGCTCGTCCGGCCCAGATACAGTCCAAACCTTCGGGACAACGGGAATCTTCCACCACCTCCATAAATTTAATGGAAATGCCTTTTAAAATTATGGTTTCCCCTTTGGGAACTTTTACGGCTATTTTAGGGGTTTCCGCGGAGTCTTCTTGGCCAAAAGCAAAAGTTGAAAAAAGCATGATGATTGCTAAAAGTGAGTTTTTCATTATTTATATGATTTATCAATTTTAAAGATACATTAAAAAATAGTGCCAAAAAACCAGTTGTTAAAAATCAAGGATCTCTGCATTGCCCGAATTTCGGTATATATTATCCCCGGAAAAGGAAGAAATCTTCTTTCATAGGCTCTATCTTTTCATCTTTGTTGCTAATAATGTATTCCAACGATTTTTCGGTGAAAGCCAATCCTTTTTCAGTAAGGGAAACCACGTCGTTCTTTATTTCCACGAGATTATTTTTTTCTGCTAAATCCAATACGGTTCTAGCACGAACAGCCTGCCAATTAATATGCTCTTGAAGGTGATTGATATGTCTTTCAGTTTCTTCTTCGTGGCGGTTTAAGTGCAACAAAAATGTTATGAGTGAAACCTCAATGCGTTGCTGTTTCTGCCGATACAAAACTGAAATAAGCCCTTTTTTAGGAGCGAATAAATATACAATCAGAAAGATTACTCCTAAAGTTGTAGCTATAGACCCAGAAATGGAGGCGTCGAGAAAATTGGCAACCCAATAGCCTGCAATTGCTGAAAAGACACCGAATAGTACTGAAAGCCCGATCATTTTTTTCAAGTCTTCGGTAAGCAAATAGGCCGTGGCTGCGGGTGCTATCATTAGAGCCACTACTAGAATTGCTCCAACCGCATCAAAGGCGCCCACAACGGTCACAGAAGAAACCGACATCAGCCCATAATGCATAACCACAGGGGAAATACCTAATACCGAAGAAAGTCCGGCATCAAAAGTGGTTACTTTTAATTCTTTAAAAAACAATATTAAAAGGCTTACCGTAATAAATAAAATGCTTCCCATTACCCAAAGAGATTTTGGGCCCCAATCCGCACCTCCCACCATCATTCTGTCAAAAGGCGCAAAGGCCAGTTCACCTAACAATACAGCATCTACGTCAAGATGTACATCGTTTGCGTTTTTTGCAATAAGTATAACGCCAATACTAAACAAAACAGGAAAAACAAGACCGATGGCAGTATCTTCTTTAACCAATCCGGTTTTTTGGATAAACTCTACCATGACAACGGTGATAACACCTGTTAATGCGGCCAAAAGAATAAGTAAAGGGGAATTTAAATCTTGTGTTATAAAAAAACCAATTACAATGCCCGGAAGTATAGAATGGCTTATAGCATCGCTTATTAAAGCCATTTTCCGAAGTGCCAAAAACACACCCGGAATGGCGCAGGCCATGGCCACAATGGCTGCAATTAGCTGTATTTCTATCTGCGGATTACTCATTCATTGGTTTTTGATTGTACATTTCCTTTGCCTGTTTGTAGCCTTTTGGGGTCATTGCCCATTGATGCCCTTCTATGACAATCCAGCCCTCATTCTCTAACTTTTTAAGCGAACCTTTTGTAAAACCTTGAAAATTGTTCAGAATACGAATAGCGTGCGGATGCGAAATATTTTCGTGTTCTTGAGCAATGCCGTACATAAACTGCAGGGTTTTCATAAGCTTTAAATTTGTACGATTTTTACGAAAACGGATCTCACGGAACAGAAGTCCTCTCTTGTGGGAAAATATAAAGGAAAACAGCACAAATACTCCAGCAACCAAAACAATTACCGGCCCGGTAGAAAGGTTGTTTTGACTGGCGCTTATTGCAGTTCCAAATACTCCTGAAAAAGCTCCTATTAAAGCCGAAAACAAAACCATAGTTCCCAGATTGTTGGTCCACTGCCGAGCTGCCGCCGCAGGTGCTAATAGTATGGCGCTCATTAACACAACTCCCACGGTTTGAAGTCCTAAAACAATAGCGAGTACAATTAAAAAGGTTATCAGTACATCAATAAATTTGGTGTTGAAACCAAGAGTTTTGGTGTAATCTGCATCAAATAGAAGTATTTTGAATTCCTTCCAAAAAAGGAGCATTACAAAAAGTGAAATTCCAGTCACGATAATCATCAATCGCACATCACTCTCCACAAGGGTCGCGGCTTGGCCAAAAAGATATTTATCCAATCCAGCCTGGTTGGCATTGGGTTGTTTTTGAATGAATGTAAGCAACAACATCCCGAAACCGAAAAATATGGAAAGAATTAAGCCCAGTGCGGTATCGCTTTTAAGATGTGTTTTTGAAGTAATTCCCCTAATCCAAAATGTTCCAATTAACCCACTAACCAAAGCACCCAGCAATAAAATTCCTGAATCTTTAGCGCCTGTAATTAAAAACGCCAATGCAATGCCCGGAAGGGCTGCGTGTGAAATGGCATCGCCCAATAAACTTTGTTTCCGAAGTACTGCAAAACTTCCCAGCATACCACAAATTGCCCCAAGCACTGCCGAGCCCAGCGTTATGGTGCGCAGGGTGTAATCGGTCCAGAGTAAGTTGAAATATTCTTGCATTTTAGTGGACAGTTTTTTTAGTCGGTAGTCTTTAGTTAGTCGGTAGTCTTTAGACAGTAGTCGGTAGTGGGTTTGGTCTTGGGTTTGTTATTTCGTACTTTTTAAGTGAGATTTTTTATTATTTCGAATTTTTCAATAGTCTACCGTCTACCCTCTATTTACTTTTTTTAAGATACTTTTGGAGTGAAATCGTCATTTTCGCTAATTCTGATAGTTTTATTCTTGCGGCCTTATCATCATCTTCCGAAATAAAACCTTGCCGTTTAGCAATGGTAGAGCACACAACGCATTCTTTTGATGAATCCCAAGCCATTTGTAAATATCTGTTGAACTGCGTATCGGTATCACCAGCTCCTTCAGCTATATTTAATGAAATGGAAACCGATGCTCTTTTGTATTGTGATGTTAATCCATACAATTCATCTTTCGGAAATTTTTTCGTAATTGAATATACATCATCCACAAAATCCAGTGATTTTTGATAAACCGTCAATTCTTCAAATTTAAATTTAGGATTTTCCATAACTGTATCTTTTTACAAATCATTAAATTCTACCATCCACCCTCTACCGTCTATCGACTACCGTCTAAAGACTATTTATTAACCGCCACTTTATAGTTAATCCCATACGTCTTGGTAAGGTTATCATCATTAAAAATATCCTTCACCGGTCCCGTCGCTATTTTTTTCACATTTAAAAAGGTTACCCAATCAAAGTATTCTGGGACGGTTTGTAAGTCGTGATGAACCACAACTACCGTTTTACCTGCTTTTCGCAATTCCTTTAAAATATTGATGATGGCAATTTCGGTTGTTGCATCAACCCCCTGAAAGGGTTCATCCATAAAATAGATAGCTGCGTCCTGTGCCAATGCTCGGGCCAAAAATACCCGTTGTTGCTGTCCGCCGCTCAATTGGCTTATTTGTCTGTTTTTATAGGTGAGCATCCCCACTTTTTCCATGGATTCCAAGGCAATCTTTTTCTCCTTCTGCCCGGGTCGTTTTATCCAACCTAAACTTCCATAAGTACCCATCATCACTACATCAAGTGCGGTAGTGGGAAAATCCCAGTCCACGCTTCCTTTTTGGGGGACATAGGCTACCAATTTCCGTTGTTTTGAATAGGGTTTCCCATAAATGGAAACTGTTCCGGCAATGGGTTTTATAATGCCCAAAATTGTTTTTATCAATGTAGATTTTCCCGCCCCGTTTGGACCAACGATTGCCATTAAAACCCCTTCGGGCACAGACAGGTCAATATCCCATAGCACCGGTTTGTAATTATAGGCTACGGTAAGATCATCTATCTGTACTGCCAGTTTTTGATCATGCATTCTTTAAAATTTGTTTTTATTTAAGGGCGTTTACAATAGTATTTACGTTGTATTTGAACATCCCGATATAGGTGCCTTCTTCCGTTCCGGTGCTACCAAGCGCATCGCTGTAAAGGGAACCGCCAATTTCAACATTGTGGTTTTTTGAAAGCACCGCTTGTTGCAGCGCCTCAATAGTGCGTCTTGGCACCGAACTTTCTACGAATATGGCTTTAATACTATTCTGAATTATAAATTCTGAAAGATTTTGAACGTCTTTTACACCCGCTTCGGTTGCGGTGGAAATTCCCTGCAATCCAACAACATTGAACCCATAGGCCTTTCCGAAATAATTAAAGGCGTCGTGGGCGGTAACCAAAATGCGCTTTTCCTCTGGCAAGGTTGCAATGGTCGCTTTAATTTCACTTTCCAGCGCATCCAGTTTTTCCTGATATTTTTTATTGTTTTCAGAATAGCTTTCTGCGTTTTCAGGATCTGCTGTTGAAAGCTCATCAGTTACAAGTTGCGCAAATTGCTTAAAAAACTGAATATTGAACCATACATGCGGATCATAATTTGAAGCGAAATATTCCGAAGGTATCAATTCATTCTTTGGCAATCTGTCTCCCAAGGAGACAGTGTTTTTTTTGCCCTCCATTTTTTCAAAAATATCCACAAGTTTTCCTTCCAAATGAAGGCCGCTGTAAAAAATGATATCGGCCTTATAAAGTTTCGAAACATCGCCTTCACTGGCCTTGTAAAGATGCGGATCTACACCGGCGCCCATAAGTCCTTGCAGTGAAATATGGTCACCACCAATTTCAGAAACCAAATCGGTAAGCATGGTTGTTGTGGTAACAACCTTTAGTTTTTCGTTGTCTTCTGGCGCATTTTTACAGCTGAAAGCAAACGTTAATACGATAAGGATTATTAATTTTTTCATTTTCAATTCCTATTAATTTGAAAGAGCATTGTAACTGTAAAACCTGTTAAAGTGTTTGAACATACAGATTTTCAGCAATTTTATGCGAAATAAAAAACTGTTGGTTACCTACTTGGATTATCATAGAGCCATCAAAAAATTCCTTGCCAAGCACCGTAATTTTAGTGCCTATGCTGATTTTTTTCTTATCCAAATATTGTAGAAAGTCTGCGCTGCTTTCTCTCACGCCTACGCAAACGCCCTTTTGATTTTTCTCAATTTCTGAAAGCAGTTTTTTCTCTGTTCGTTTTAAAACGCCGTGTTTGTCGGGAATGGGGTCGCCGTGGGGGTCAAAATCTGGACTGCCCAAAAATTTATCGAGGCGGGTAATTAATTCTTCCGATTGAATGTGTTCGAGCTGCTCCGCAATTTCGTGAACCTCGTCCCAATGAAAGTTTAATTTTTCTACCAAAAAAACTTCCCAGAGCCGATGCTTTCTAATAACGTTGGCAGCTATCTTTTTGCCTTTTTCGGTTAATTTCGCTCCTTTATAGCGTTTATAAACTACCAGCTTTTTCTCTGCCAATTTTTGAATCATATCCGTTACAGAAGAGGGCTTGGTGGCCATACTTTCAGCAATAGCATTAGTACTTACTTCACCTGCGCTTTCATGCTCTAAGTGAAATATGGCTTTCATATAATTTTCTTCGGCTAATGTAAACATATGTACAAAAGTAAAAACATTTTTCAATTAACCTATATTTTATTTTTAGCCAAGGCTAAAATAACGCATAAAATGAAAATTACTCTTGAACTTTAATGCTATTTTCAAAAATAATTAGCTGAATATTAGTTTTGGAAAGTAATTAAAATCCGCGTTCCTTCTGAAGCTGCTCATATGCCTCCTGAACCTTTGTGAATTTTTCCTGGGCTCCTTTTTGGTAGGCTTCATCCATATGTTGAAGTTTATCAGGATGGTATTTTTTTACCATAGTGCGGTAAGCCGTTTTAATTTCGGCATTAGTGGCGGTTCTTTCAATTTCCAAAATTTTGTAGGCACTGTCTGGATTTTTGAAAAACATCGCTTTGATACTTTCAAAATCGCGACCATAAATTCCCAAAAACCCTGCAATTCTATTGATCTCATTTACTTCAGCAGTTGAAACACTGCCATCGGCATTTGCAATACTGAACAAAAAATGTAGAATTTGCAATCGGCTTTCATAACGTGTTCTTTGACGCAAAAGCGAACAAATGTTTTGGGCCGAAATTTCACGGTTTTTTATTACTTCGTTAAAAACTTTAAAGGTAGCATTTGCGCGCTCCCGTCCATAAGCTTGTACAAAATATTGACGAACATAATCAAGTTCTGTTTGGCTCACATTTCCATCTGCTTTTATCACCAATGAAGCCAATGAAAGCAGGTTCAATTCAAAATCTGCTGGTGTAACTTGTTGTGGCGATGTGCCAAAGGAAGTTTGGAATCTTCCTCCCTTTACGCTCAGGTTATCCAATAAGCTTCCCAAAATAAACCCAACGATAGCACCCGGAAATCGATACACAAAATAACCTAGAACGGCCAATAACCAACGAAGCATGAAATTGTAATTTTTCTTTTTATAAGCAGACAAAGGTAACTATTTAAAATTCCAAATTTCAAATCCCAAATTCCAAAAACAAATTGATTAATTGATAATAGTGTTTTCTTTTTAAGTTTTATTTGGAATTTGGAGCTTTTAATTTGGGATTTATTTGAAAATTTTTCGTTTTCAAATTTCGTATCTTTGCAATCTTAATTTAATACAATAAAATTCAAAATATTATGTATCCACCCGAACTAGTAAAACCCATGCGCGAAGACCTGACGAAAGTAGGTTTTTCTGAGCTACATACAGCAAATGACGTTGAAGAGGCTTTGAAAAAAGAAGGAACCACTTTGGTAGTTGTAAACTCCGTTTGTGGTTGTGCTGCTGCCAATGCGCGTCCCGGTGCCGCAATGTCTTTAAACAATTCAAAAAAGCCCGATAATTTGGTAACTGTTTTTGCGGGCGTTGATCGCGAAGCCGTGGATGCCGCCAGGGCCAATATGGTTCCATTTCCGCCAAGCTCGCCTTCCATGGCCTTGTTCAAAAATGGTGAATTGGTTCATATGCTCGAGCGGCACCATATTGAAGGCCGCCCTGCACAAATGATTGCCGAAAACCTAAAAGGTGCATATAACGAATATTGCTAAGTAGCCAAAAAGATTTTGATACAGCTCAACAAACCCTTGACCATAGTTGTTGGCATACTCGCTTTTGGCGCACTTGCCTTTAACATTTATGAAGACCCTAAGGTTTCCCATTTATTTGGAAAGGAAATAAATGATTGGCTTTATCGGGCGTTTTGGTTCTTAATTATCGGACTGTGTGTTTACAATTATATTTACATAGACCGAAATACGTTGAAGAACAAATCGAAATCTAAGTTGAAATCGAAAAATTAATTTTTCGATTTTGAAAACAGAAATAGTCGAACACGAAAAACCGTCTTTTTAAGGGCGGTTTTCTTACTTTTGAATGGAAATGATGGCATTCTCTAAAATAATAAGTTATCCCTTTACGGTATTGTTTTATCTGCTTTTTGGTATTACAATCGTTATTTTCCATCCCATACAATGGATTTGCTTTAACTGGTTTGGGTACACAGCACATAAAAAAAGTGTTGACTATTTAAATTGGACACTGCTTCGCTGTTTAAATGTGCTGGGTACTACCTTCCATATAGATATTAACACCAGCATCCCGAATAATGTCCCAATAATCATTGTCTCAAACCACCAAAGTATGTGGGATATTTCCCCTATTACTTGGTATTTGCGTAAATACCATCCCAAGTTTATTTCTAAAGTGGAATTAGGGAAAGGAATTCCTTCCGTTTCCTATAATTTGAGGCACGGCGGCTCTATTTTGATCGACAGAAAAAACCCGAGGCAGGCTATTGTTGAAATGGTGAAATTTTCAAAATACCTTCAGCAATTTAAGCGAAGCGGCGTTATTTTCCCCGAGGGAACGCGCAGCAAAACAGGTGTGCCCAAGCCTTTTCGAAGAACAGGATTGCAAACGCTCTTTAAAAAAGTGCCCGATGGTTATGTTATTCCCGTTACCTTCAATAATTCCTGGAAGTTACAACGTTGGGGAATGTTCCCAATGCAAATGGGCGTCCGTTTGGAAATGACCGCGCATCCCGCAATAAAAATTGCCGATTATGAAGTGGAAACACTGATTGACAAAGTGGAAGAAATCATCACTTCAAAAATTCATAAATAATGGCTTCATTTTCTTCGGAAGAAATTATTAAGAACACAATTGCATTTGTTAAAAACGAATTGCAAAACGCCGAAGGTGGCCACGATTGGTTCCATATTGAACGGGTTTATAAAAACGCTTTACTCATTTCCGAAAGTGAAAAAGTTGACAGAACCATCGTTTCGCTCGGCGCATTGCTGCACGATATAGCCGATTCCAAATTCCACAATGACGATGAAACCATTGGACCAAAAAAGGCCCGTCAATTTCTAAAAACCCAGAATATTTCCGAAGAAATAATCGCACACGTTATAAAAATCATTGAAAATGTTTCTTATAAAGGTGGAAATCAAACACAAAAATTTCATTCAAAGGAATTGGAAGTTGTGCAGGATGCCGATAGGCTCGATGCGTTGGGAGCAATAGGAATTGCACGTACTTTTAATTATGGGGGTTTTAAAAACAGAAAGCTTTACGATCCGGAAATTAAACCCAATTTGCATATGACGCCTTCGGAATACAAAGCTTCCGATGCGCCCACAATTAACCATTTCTACGAAAAACTACTGCTTTTAAGGGACCTAATGAATACCAAGACCGGGCGAAAACTTGCAGAAGAAAGGCACGTTTTTATGGAAACTTTTCTGAAACAGTTTTATGCGGAATGGAATGGAAAGAAATAAGCCTCCGTGCAACTCTGCGGCTCTCTGCGTTACTCTGTGTTATAGCTATTCCACAGAGATACACGGAGAAAACACAGAGGTTCACAGAGAAATTTTAAAACAATTTCATCTGCGGATTTTTCAGTTGCAGAAAATGCGAAGCATCCAAAGCCTCAATTTTCCTGTCTTTTAAATACCTTTTTTTGGCTATTGTCATCGTGTTCTTAACTTGCTCGCTTATTGTCCCTTCGCCTTTCATGCGTCGTCCCCAATAACTATCGTTCAGTTTTCCTCCGTGGCATTCCGCAATTTGGCTTAAAATCCGTTCTGCTTTATCTGGAATAGTTTTATGCGCCCAATCTTTAAAGATTTCCGCAATTTGTCCATTTAAACGCACAATGGTGTAACCTACATCCTGCGCGCCAAGTTCTGCCACTTTTTTTACCAAAGGAAGTATTTCGTGACTGTTAAGTGAAGGAATAATCGGTGCCATCATGACCCGAACGGGAATGCCATTTTCCGAAAGTGTTTCCACGGTTTTCAGTCGTTGTTTGATGCTCGCCGTTCGCGGTTCCAACAATCTGCGGGTTTCTTCGGAAAGGGAAGTGATGGAAATGTCTACTGAAATAATATTCAATTTTGCCATCTTCTTTAAAATATCCAGATCGCGGAGAATGAGAGAATTTTTGGTAATAATGCCCGTTGGATGTTTCCATTTCAGCATTATTTCCAAACATTTTCGGGTTATTTCAAGTTTGCGTTCCAGCGGTTGATAACAATCCGTATTTCCCGAAAAAACGATAGTATTTCCCTGCCAATTCTTCGAAGTTATTTTTTCCTCTAAAAGTTGTGGCGCATTTTTCTTAAAAAGAATGTTCCGCTCAAAATCGAGACCGGCTCCATAACCCCAATATTCGTGGCTGTTCCGTGCATAGCAATACACACAACCGTGCTCACAGCCCTGATATGGGTTTGCCGAAAACCCCATCCCCACATCGGGGCTGTCAACTTTGTTTACAAAAGACTTGGGAAAAACCTCAATATAGTTTGTTTTGTTGTTATCGGCTTCTTCGCCTTCCGCTTCACAGAAATTAAGATATTCATCCAATACTTCGTGGCTGTTTTCGAAGAATCGGTTATGTATATTTTTCTGGGCACCACGGCCTTTTAAAAAATCAGCGGACATAAAAAAACTTTGAAGATAGGTTTCTTCAAAGTTACTTATTATTTGGAATAAATCCTTTTTCTATTGGAATAAATCCATTAATTTAATTTATGCTTTATAAATCCCTCCTGTTTCACGCAGTTTTAAAAGTCGGTTTTGGTGGATGGAACGCGTAAAGCGTTCGCCACTTTTATAATAGACACATTCTACAACACTGTCATTATTAGTTATTCCAGTAATGGGGTCTTCTTTTGAAATATATTTCAGTATTTCCATTTTAGGCGAATCGTTTTTTCCTTTAATTTTTACCCAATCTCCGGGCTTAAATTTTCTAGTTATCATAATCTTCATTATTAATGGTACCACATCAAAAAAATGATATTAGCTAATTCTATTTTAAAATATTACTAGCTTGCTATGTTGGAAAGAAAAGGGCTCCAAATGAGCCCTAAGATGTTTAGCCAAGAAATAAAGTTTAGGAAATTTTAATATTTCTTGGGGGTTTTTGTTTTGCCTCTTCTTTCTTTGGAAGATGGATACTTAAAATACCCTCATTGTAATTTGCTTTAATCTTTCCATCATCAACCGTTTCGGGAAGGGTGAAGCTTCGTTTGAAGGAAGAATAACCAAATTCCCTACGGGTGTAGTTTTGCTCTTTTGTTTCGTTTTCTTCTTCCACTTCGGTAGCGATGGAAAGTATTTGATTGTCCAAATCTATCTGGAAATCTGATTTTTTAAGTCCAGGGACAGCCATTTCCACAAAATAAGCATCTGCGGTTTCTTTAATGTTTACTTTTGGAAGGCTCATTCCGGTATTGAAATTCTGAGAAAATACGGAAGGTAAATCCCTGTTAAAAATGTCTTCAATCCAAGAGGACAAAGTGGGGAGGGTTGAAGAACGGTCAGTATTTGTTCGTGTCAAACCTCCATTTTTAGGAACATTTACTAAAGTGTTCATAATAATTAAGATTTAAGTTAAACAATTAATTTATTTGAAATTGAACAAAAGAAATGCCAAAATCGCTCTGCTAATTTTCGCCGAAAAAAGTTTAAAAATTTTTAACAAAAAGAATGCTTTAAACGGTTTTTGCAATAAAATTTCACCGCCATTTTGACATTGAAAAATGACTTTTTTTCAGAAATTATATGTATTGATTAAAGTTTTTTTGAATCAGGAGGACAATAATTAATTGGATATTGCTTTAATAAGTACATTCTTCCCACCAACAACTGGAATTTCAAGTGTAGTTTTGTCCAAATCAACGGTCAAAATAGTTCCCGGTTCTGGCAAAAGGGTGAATTGGTTATCACTCGAAAAAATCATCAAACCAATCTGCTGCCCTGCAGGAATTACTTGATCATCCGGAATTAAATCGAAGGACATTTCATAAAACTTTCCAGGCTCCAACGGCTCACTTTCAGTAATGGATTTATAATTCTGGGGATCTGCCCAACCTCTTGTAATAATATTGTCGGTTATTTTTGCATTCTTGTCTGTATTCCAAGGCAAGGAAACCATCCATACGGAAAGATTTGCCGCGGGTTTGCTACTTGCTAATTTAATGTTCAATTTTGCAAGGCCGGAAATATGCAGATCTTCTTTTAAAATAGGAGTTACAAAAAGCAATCTGTGATTTGAGCTTTCAATATTCGCAAGTTCTTCCCCAGAAAAATTATAATTATCAATTAAGGTTTGCTTGCCTTGTTTTTTGCTTTTTTCGAGTGTTAATATTCCTTCGTTTTTTGAAGTTGCTTTAAAATGTAGCGTAACTTTTTCAGCATCTGGATTCGGGTAGTTTGGGTATGGTGTAGGATTATCACTTTTATCATTTTCCCTAACAATCCAAGCTTTAGGGCCTTTTTCAATATCATTTTCAATTCCGAAGAGATATTTCGTAAACCATTTATTCATCATGGAAAGTGGCGGGGGTCCCCCGTGACCGTATTGGTGATAATAGATTTTTACTGGAAGCCCCATTTCTTCTGCAGCCTTATAAATTCTATAACTGTGCTCCGGCATTACGTTCCAATCATTAAAGCCGTGCGACATAAACAGGGCGGCTTTCATTGGTTTCATATCGTTTAAATAATCACGCCCAGCCCAAAACTCATTGTAATCACCCGTTTTTCTGTCTATGCCATTTTTAATTTCGGTATCGCGATACACTTTATTGTTATGTGCCCTTTTTGATTCGTCGCCACTGTGGATGAAATCGTAAAGTACGTCAACATCTTCTCCTAAATACCCACCAGGGGAGCGTACCAAACCATTGCTTCTGTAATAGTGATAATACGAAGTGTTTGGCGCAATGGGAATGATAGCTTCTAAACCTTCAACGCCAGTAGTTGCGGCAGCAAGCGGAATTGTGCCGTTATACGAAGTTCCCGTCATCCCAACTTTTCCGGTGGTCCAATATGCTTTTACCTCTTCAGTCCCGTCGGGAGTTGTATATCCTTTCGCGCGGCCGTTCAACCAATCGATAACTGCTTTTGGAGCCAACGATTCATTGTCACCGCCAACGGTCGGGGAGCCTTGTGAAAGCCCTGTTCCCGGCGAAGAAGAGTGAACTACAATATATCCGCGGGGAACCCAGGTTTTAATCTGTGAATTGGAAATAATAGGGCGTTTTCCTGTTCTCGTTACCGAAGGATGCACAATGTCTTTCCCCACCGCACCCAATTCGTGATGGACATCATAAAAAGCGCCTTCCACATTTGGTGCAACGCCTGCAAAATAAGGGCTTGATTCATAAATTACAGGAAGTTTTAAACCATCTTCTGTTTGTTTGGGTCTTGTAACGTCAACGTGCATGCGGTCTGGCCTGCCATCGCCATCGGTGTCAAATGTAGTTTCAACCCATAAATCTGTTCGTATCCAATCTTGTTGATTTTCAAAAGCGGGCACAATTTGGGCCTCGCCGTCCTTAAACCACGGTTCGGCTTTTTCTTGGGCTATAACTGTAAATGTGCAAATTATAGCGAAGCTTAAAAGAATATATTTTTTCATGCTATTATTGGATTAGTTATTTCCCTGGAAACTCAGCCTTTCTTTTCTGAAGAAACGCTTGGGTGCCTTCCTTAAAATCTTCGGTGCCGAAACAGTTTCCAAATTCCTCTATTTCCACCTCAAATCCGTTTTCACCATCTTCAAAGTTTGCATTGATTGCCCGAATTGCGGATGCAATAGCAACGGAAGAATTCTTCATAATTTTTCCTGCAATTTTGTTGGTGAATTCAATCAATTCCTCAAGAGTAGTTACGTGGTTTACAAGACCGTATTGAAGCGCTTGGTTGGCATCAATCATTCCGGCGGTCATAATCATCTCCATGGCGCGACCTTTACCAACAAGTTGGGGTAAACGTTGTGTGCCGCCATAACCGGGTATTACGCCCAGTGAAACTTCGGGAAGTCCCATTTTTGCGTTGTCGGAAGCAATGCGGAAATGTGCCGCCATTGCCAGTTCAAGTCCGCCGCCAAGGGCAAACCCGTTTACGGCAGCAATTACGGGTTTTGAATAATTTGCTACAAAATCAAACAGGAGTTCCTGCCCTTTTGCTGCCAATTTTCCACCTTCTTCAACAGAAAAATCTGCAAATTCACTAATATCTGCGCCAGCAACAAAAGCTTTTTCGCCACTACCGGTAATGATGATCACTCTTGTTTTGGCTGAATCTTCAGCTTCTTCCAAAGCATCGTGCAGCTCTTGGATTGTTTCGCGATTCAGCGCGTTCAGTTTTGAAGGACGGTTGATGGTAATGGTTGTGATGCCGTTTTCGGTTTCGGAAAGTATGTTTTGAAATTTCATATTTAATTCTTGTTTTATTTGTGGAAATTTTTCTGCCACGAATGCACGAATATTATTCTAAAATATGTTTATTAATGGTTATTTTACAACCAAATTATTTAAAATTCGTGTATTGGTGGCTACATTCACAAAGCTACTAAAAACCTTAAAGCATTGCGGGAAACGAAACTTTAAAAGTGGTTTTTTCTTCAGAAGAATATAGTGTGATGGTACCGCCATAGGTTTCCACAATATTTTTTACCATACCCAGCCCAAGGCCCATGCCGCTGGTTTTAGTGGTGAACTGGGGTTCAAAAATTATGTTTCTATTTTCTTCGGGAACACCTATTCCATTGTCGGAAACCAGTATATTCACAAAAGTATTTTCAAGCTGTACCAGCACATCAATCCGCGGCTCGGCAGGGTTTTTCTGTGCTATGGACTGAATACTGTTTTTCACCAAATTGGTAACCACGCGTATAAGTTGGGTTCTGTCAAAACGTGCCCGTACCTCCTCTTCTTCCGAAAAGAAATAGATATAATCCTCATTAAAAATATCCAACGCCAGTTTGCTTATTTTTACAACATTTAGGGTTTCATCCTGCTGTGCGGGCATTTTTGCGTAGGTTGAAAACGCCGAGGAAATTGAGTTCAAGGTGTCAATTTGCTGAAGTAGTGTGTTTGTATATTCCGCCATTTTTTTATCAATCTCGGGGTCGTTGCAATCAAATTTACGTTGAAAACTTTGTACGGTAAGTCTCATTGGCGTAAGCGGATTTTTAATCTCGTGTGCTACTTGCTTTGCCATTTCGCGCCAAGCGGTTTCCCGTTCACTGGCGGCGAGTTGCGCGGCACTGTTTTCCAGTTCGTCGATCATTCCGTTGTACGAGTTTATAAGCAGGGAAATCTCTTGGGGCGTGTCGTTAATATGAATTTTTTTGTTTCGGGTATCAAAGCGCGTTTCGGAAAGTTTTTCACTTATTTCTTTTAGGGAACGCGTAATGTATTTTGAAAGAAAATAAGAAATGGCAATAGCCGCTCCCAACATAAAAAAGTAAGCGATTCCCAAACGGTAGAGGTATTCTGTGAGCTCTTTGGTAATAAAACCGTCGTCTTCAATGTACGGCAGATTGAGAATTGCCAAGGGTTTAAAATAACTATCGGTAATGTAGGTGTATGATGATTGGTACTTTTGCCCTCCTTCCTCAAATTCCTTTATATAACTTTTGGTGGGCGAATTTTGAAGCATTTCCAGAGCATATTCTGGCATTTTTGGGGAAACGGTATCTTTAAAAAAAGAGGGTTTTGAAGATTTTAAAAGATTGCCTTCCAAGTCGTACAGAAAAATTTCAAGACTGTGGATGTCTTTAATTTCATAGATTTTATCCTTAAATATCAGCGGAATTTGAGCCGTTTCAACAGGGTAGGTCGTGGTTTTTAAAATGTAGTTGATGTTTTCGCGAATGGCGGCTTCCTTTCGCAATAAGCGGTCGCGGTGGTAATCCTGCGCTTCTTCCTTATACTGAAAAACCGTAACGATGGCGATAAGTACCGAAGCTCCCAAAACCAAAAGGAACATTGAAAGGAAGATGCGGGTGCGAAGCGATTTTTTGTAAAAATACATTCACTTTAATTTGAAAAATGAAAGATAGCAATAATTACACCGTAAACGGAAAATTACAAACTTGGAAATTCCAAATACCAAATAAAGCACCAAAAAATAAATACCAAACTCCAAAAAGCACAATTATTTTTCTCGAATTCTTTTATAGATTTTGTAGCCCATCATCAATAAAATTGCAAAGACGAGGATGCCTACAGTACCATAAATCCAGTTGACGGCGCTTTTCAGAATAACTAAAAAAACTACAGCAAACAGTATAATAGTGGGCACTTCGTTAAAAAGGCGCATAAAATTAGACGAATGCTTTACCACCCCTTTTTGCAGCTGTTTATAAATCTTGTGACATTTAAAGTGATAAATAAGCAAGAGTATTACAAATGCTAGTTTCACTTGCATCCAGGCGTCTGCCAAGAAAAAGGTACGCATTAACAGCAACCAGATTCCAAAGAAAACAGCCAATATCATACTGGGCCAAGTAATGATGTTCCACAGGCGCGAGGCCATAATTTTTAACTGCTTGCCCAGGATTTCCTTTTCAGGTGAAGGTTTTTTTGAAGCTTCGATTTGATATACAAAGAGCCTAACAATGTAAAAAAGCCCCGCAAACCAAGTGATTATAAATATTAGGTGAAGGGATTTTATGTACGGATAATATTGTTCCATCAAATTTTTCTAAAAAACTTTTCTAAAATTATGGTTTTAAAATTTATTCTGTAAGCGTTTTTCGTATTTCCCGATTCAAAAAATACCCAGTTACAATGGTTGAAAGTACATCAGCTGCTGGAAAGGAAATCCATACGCCCAGTTCGCCAAAGTAATGCGGCAGTATAAAAATCAGCGGAATAAAGAAAAATCCCTGTCGCGTCAAGGTGAGCAATAATGCAGGAACGGCTTTACCGATGGCTTGAAAATAGGCAGAGCCTATCAATTGGATTGCAATAATGGGTGTGGCGGCAAATACCCATCGCATATAGTGGGGCGTTTCGGAAAGGATATCGGTATCTGTTGTAAATACAGAAACGATAGCCTCGGGAAAAAGCATAATCAATGCAAAAATGAATAAGCCCAAACCGCCAGCATATAGAATTGCCTTGCTGATACTTTCACGAACACGTGCAAATTTATGTGCGCCATAGTTATAACCCGCAATTGGAAGAAATCCTTGTGTAACGCCCAAAACCGGAAAGAGTGCAAACATTAGCATCCTGCCAATAATTCCATATGCCGCTACGGAGGCTTCACCCCCTAAATTAAAGAGAATGTTGTTCATTAAAAGATAGGTAATGCTTACCACGGCCTGTCGTGCCAAGGTTACAAAACCGAGGGCAGACATTTCTTTAATAATGGAACTGTTAAGCCCAAAGTGTGACCAATTTATTTTTAGCTCCGATTTGTTGCTTAGGAAAAACCACAGGACATACAGAAAGCATAGGCCATAAGAAACCGTGGTAGCCCAGGCTGCCCCTTCCATACCCAAATCCAAAAGATTGATGAGGATATAGTCTAAAAGGAGATTTCCAACGGAAGGGATAATCATTGCAATCATTGCGAACTTGGGCTTGCCCTCGGCGCGGATTACGTTGTTGCCCATCATACACAGCGCCAAGAGTGGCACGCCGTAAAGAACGATGCGGTAATAGATTTTTGCAGGTTCAAAGATGTCGCCCTTGCCTCCGAAAGCGGGGATAAGCTCATTAATGAATATCAATCCAAAGACAACCATTGCTGTGGTAAGCAATAATGTTAGGGTAATTTGATTGCCAAAAGTTTTTAGTGCCCGCGCCTTATTACCTGCGCCCAAAGCCCGCGAAATAATGGAAGAACCGCCAATTCCAATGGCCATTCCTAAGGCTGCGATAAAAAAGGAAACGGGGAGTACAACGTTAATGGCCGCAATGGCAATGGAGCCAATCCAGTTGCCCACAAAAATGGTGTCCACCAGAATGTTCAATGACATTACTAAAATACCAATGGATGCCGGTACGGCCTGTTTTATTAACAGACTTCCTATGGACTCGGTGCCGAGGGCGGCACTTTGGTTAAGTTTCATTAGGCTATTGCAGTTTTTACATCTACAATGCGCCAAGTATCAATCCAGCCTGTCAATACTTCGGCCCAATCGTCACGATCGTTCAAGCAGGGAATTACTGTAAATTCCTTTCCACCAGCTTCGTGGAAAATTTCTTGGCCTTCCATGGCTATTTCTTCCAAAGTTTCAAGACAATCACTTACGAATGCTGGGGTTACAATTGCCATTTTTTTCACGCCATTAAGCCCCATACGCTCTATGGTTCTATCTGTTGGCGGTTTCAACCAAGGATCAAAACCCAACCGGGATTGAAAGGAACTGGAATAAGTTCCAGCTTGTAAATTCAACTTTTTTGCAACTAATTCGGTAGTTTTTAAACATTGGTGACGATAGCAAAATTCGTGTGCGGGAGAAGGCGTTACACAACAACTTCCATCTATTTTGCAATGGCTTTTTGTGATGTCGCGCTTGTAAATGTGCCTTTCCGGAACGCCGTGATAGCTGAACAAGAGGTGCTCATAATCTAAGCCTTCGAGTTTTTCAGCAATACTTTTTGAAAGCACTTCTATATATTCCGGCTTGCTGTAAAATGCGGGAAGGGAAGTAATTTGAAGTTGCGGAAAGAATTCCTTTTTCAGCTCTTCAACCTTTACATCAATAGTTTCAGTAGTTGCCATGGCAAACTGCGGATAAAGTGGAATAGTCACAATTTCATCAACGCCTTGATCTACCAATTCCTGTAAACCTTTTTTCAATGTCATACTTCCGTAGCGCATTGCCAAGGCAACGGGTACAGTGGTTTTCTGCTGAATTTTTTTCTGAAGTCTTTCAGAAATTACGATTAAAGGTGAACCCTCATCCCACCAGATTTTTTGATAGGCCTCGGCAGATTTTTTTGGGCGGGTGTTCAATATAATTCCCCTAACTATAAAGGAACGCAGCCAAAACGGCACGTCAATAACCCGTGGATCCATCAAAAATTCATCGAGGTATTTTTTAACGTCTTTTGGATTGGTGCTGTCTGGCGAACCGAGATTTACGAGGAGGACTCCTTTCATTTAATGGAAATTTTTAGGATAGCAAAATTAGGGTTTTAAAAGGTAATGCTCAAAAATGATGTTATTTAAAAACAATGAAACTATTATAAATACTTATACATTCAACCCCATCAAAAACTTCTTTGGCGTAGTGCCAAACTTCTTTTTAAAGGCTGCGATAAAATGACTGGAGGTGCTGTAGCCTACCTTTAGGCCTACTTCATTTACATTGTGCGAACCCGTAGCCAGAAGTTGCCGGGCAACTTCCATTTTATAATCAAACAGAAAGCTGAAAACTGAGTCGCCATAGACTTGCTTGAAGCCTTCTTTCAGTCGGTTTATAGGTAGGTTTATCTCGTCTGCCAATTGTTGAAGGGTTGGGGGTTCGGCCATTCGGGCGACCATAATCTGCTTGGCTTTTTTTATTTTGGAAACATTGTCTTCATCTGCCAAAAATGGGCATTGCTCTACATCGGCATCGGCGGGACGGTTGAAGTATAGGCTGAGCAGTTCATAGGCCTTGGCCTTAAAATATAAGGGTTTTATGGTGGGATGGAGGTTGTAGTTCATCAATTGGTTCAGCACTACTGCCATTGATGGTGAAATGTGGCCGTCTTTGTAATACTTTCGGTCTTTGTTTTCTTCACTCAAAAAAGTGATGTAATCGGCTTCCGTAGAAAAAAGACTGTGAAATTTATTGATGGGAAGCAATACCGAAAGCACCCATGAATGCTTTTCAAGTACCAAGTGTATGGGCAAATCGCGTTGTGGATTGTAAAGCAGTAAAGAGTTTTCCTCCTTTATGGGCAGGGTGTAGTTTCCCTCATTAAAAAGAAAGGCGGCAGCTCCTTTTATACAAAAGTGAAACTGTATAAATGTGGAACTTACCTCCCGCTTAAAGGTTTGGTTTTCATCGGTTTCGTTGTTGAATTTCAATATAAAAAAACCTGGGGAAATGGTTGTTTCTTCGTAAAAACTTTGAGCGACATTTTTTTGGAGTTCCATATAGTTTCTATTTAGAATAGTTCTAAATTAAATAGTATTAAATTTGGTGGGACACCGCTAATTTAGGGGTAAAAATATGACAAATGTCATATTTAGGCCATTTTTAACACCCATCGACATAAAAGATACCGCTGGCGTTATTTTTTTAAAAACAATGCGTTTACATTTGCTCCTGTTTTATATGGAAAACTTAAAGACATATTCCGGGGAGTCGCTCGAAGGCAATTTTTACGCCATCGGCCTCAACTACAAAAAAGCAGATGCCGAGATTCGTGGCCACTTTAGTATTAGTGATACGGCAAAAGAAAAGATAATGGTTCAGGCCAAGGCCGACCGTATTCCATCCCTTGCGGTTATTTCTACCTGCAACCGTACCGAACTTTACGGGTTTGCCCAGCATCCATATCAACTTATAAAATTGTTATGCGAGCATACCAATGGTACTGTTGAGGAATTTGAAAAGGTTGCCTATATTTATAAAAACCACGATGCGGTTTCACACCTCTTTACAGTGGGGACAGGTCTTGACAGTCAGATTCTTGGTGATTTTGAAATCATTAGTCAGTTGCGCAATGCGTTTCGCGAAGCAAAAAAGCATGACCTTATGAACCCGTTTATGGAGCGTCTTGCAAATGCTGTTATTCAGGCCAGCAAGCGTATCAAGAATGAAACTGGCATTTCTTCCGGTGCAACCTCTGTAAGTTTTGCGGCAGTGCAATATATTATGGCGCACGTGCCCTATATTTCTGAAAAGAATATTTTGCTTTTTGGAACTGGAAAAATTGGCAGAAATACCTGTGAGAACTTAATAAAGCATACCAAGAACGACCATATTACCCTTATTAACCGCACGAAGGAAAAGGCTGAAAAGGTGGCTGGAAAGTTCAATATGATCGTGAAGGACTATGCCGACATCCAAAGTGAAATAGCCCAGGCTGATGTACTTATTGTAGCTACGGGCGCACAGCAGCCCACCATTTCAAAGGAACTTTTGTATTTGAAAAGACCTCTATTAATTTTGGATCTTTCCATTCCAAAAAATGTTTCCGATGATGTTTTGGAGAATGAATTGGTAACCTTGGTACATATGGATCATCTTTCTGCCGTAACGGATAATACCTTGGAACAGCGTGCGGCTCAGCTTCCTCTGGCAAAAAAGATTATTGCTGAAATTGAAAAGGAATTCAACCAATGGGCAGACAACAGAAGGTTTGCTCCTACAATTAAAGCATTGAAAGGGAAACTTGCCGAAATTAAGGCTGGTGAAATAGATTATCAGCGCAAAAAGATTGACGGTTTCAATGAAGAGCAGGCCCAAATAATCAGCGACCGACTTATCCAAAAAATAACTACACATTTCGCCAACCACCTTAAAGGCGAGGAAGGCTCCGCCGAAAGTATAGAACTCATAAGAAGGGTTTTCCAACTTGAAACTGCCTAATCTTGAAAAAAACAATCCGCATTGGCACCCGCGACAGTGAACTTGCACTTTGGCAAGCCAACACTGTAAAATCCAAACTTGAGGCTTTGGGCTATACCACCCAGTTGGTTCCCGTAAAGTCTGAAGGCGACTTGGTGTTGGACAAGCCCCTTTACGAAATGGGCATTACCGGCATTTTTACCAAAACGCTGGACGTCGCAATGATAAAGGGCACGGTGGATATTGCCGTACACAGTATGAAGGACGTGCCCACGCAATTGCCCAATGGCATCGTGCAGACCGCTGTTTTGGAACGTGCTTCCTCAGACGATATTATTGTTACTACAACGAATGTAGATTTTGAACAACCTTGCACAATTGCAACGGGAAGCCTTCGCCGGCAGGCACAATGGCTTCATCGTTACCCAAACCATAAGGTTGTTGATTTGCGTGGAAATGTCAATACCCGACTTCAAAAGCTGAAAGAAAATGATTGGGATGGCGCTATTTTCGCAAAAGCCGGATTAGAAAGATTGGGATATATGAGCGAAGCCAATATAAAAAGCCCCTCTTTTGGAGGGGTTGGGGAGGCTTTAGGTTGGATGCTTCCCGCGCCGGCACAGGGCGCTATGGTTGTTGTGGCTTTGGAAAATGATGAATTTTGCATAGAGGCCACTTCAAAATTGAACAATTCAGCAGCGGAAATTTGCACGCACATTGAGCGCGAATTTTTAAGAACACTTGAGGGTGGCTGTACTGCGCCAATTGGTGCTTTTGCAGAAATATTTGGTGAAGAGGTTCTGTTTAAAGGCTGTCTGTTTTCCTTGTATGGGAAAGAGAAATTGGAGATTGAAAAAACTGTTTCCAAAACTGATTATCTACATTTTGGAAAAGAATGTGCTTTGCAAATCCTGAAAAATGGCGGAAAAGAATTGATGGCGCAGATTAAAAAGCAGATCAACAAGTAAATTCCCTAACCCCTATTAAATGAAAAGCGTTCTCTCAACTAAAAAATTGAGTCCTTCTCAAAGAGAGTTGCTGATAAACGCTGGAGTTTCCTTGGTGGAATATAACGCCATAAAAATTGAATTCGTCCCTTTTGAAGTTTCTGAAAATATTGACAATGCTATTTTCACAAGCCAAAATGCTGTAAAGGCAGTTATGAGTTATGGGTTAGGAGATAGGAGTTGTTTTTGCGTTGGTGAAAAGACTAAATCACTGTTGGAAGAAAATGGCCAAAATGTGATAAAGATGGCCGAATATGCTTCAGAATTAGGCGATTATTTGGCAAAAAACTACAAAAATGATTCCTTTCAATTTTTCTGTGGAAATATTAGAAGTGATGAAATTCCCTCCAAACTAATAGAAAACGATATTATCTTTGAGGAAATTGAGGTTTATAAAACCACTTTAAATCCGAAGAAGTTTGAAAGACAGTTTGACGCTGTTCTTTTTTTCAGTCCAAGTGGGGTGCGAAGTTTTGTTTCAGAAAATAAAATGAATAATTCAAAAGCAATTTGCATAGGTACAACAACTGCTACCGAAGCAAAAAAATATACTGGAAACGTCGTAATTGCTAACGCCACTACCGTAGAAAGCGTAATTGCAAAAGCGGTGAAATTATTAAAAACGTAATGTCCGTTCGAGCGCAGTCGAGAACTCCTTATACTTCTCGACTGCGCTTGAGGAGACAAAAATAAAGTTATGATTAAAAACGATTTATTCTTAAAAGCCCTTCGTGGCGAAACTGTAGAAAGACCGCCTGTTTGGATGATGCGCCAAGCTGGAAGATACTTGCCCGAATTTCAGGAAATAAAAGCGAAATACGACTTCTTTACCCGTTGCCAAACCCCGGAACTTGCTAGTGAAATCACCGTGCAACCCATCCGCAGATACGGAATGGATGCTGCCATTTTGTTTAGTGATATTTTGGTAATTCCGCAGGCAATGAACATTCACGTGGAGATGAAACCTAGTGTTGGCCCATGGTTGCCGGATCCAATCCGCTCAAAAAAGGATTTGGAACGCGTGATTGTGCCGGACATCAACGAAACCCTCAGCTATGTAATGGAAGCCATAAAGATGACGAAGGAAAAATTGAACGACGACATTCCGTTGATTGGTTTTGCGGGTAGTCCGTGGACCATTCTTTGTTATTGCGTGCAAGGCCAAGGCAGTAAAAACTTTGATAAAGCGAAGGAATTTTGCTTTACACAACCAGTTTTAGCACATGAATTACTTCAGAAAATAACAGATACAACGATCTTATATTTAAAAGAAAAAGTAAAAGCCGGGGTAAACGCGGTACAGGTTTTTGACAGCTGGGGCGGTATGCTATCACCAACCGATTATCAGGAATTCAGTTGGCAGTACATGCAACAGATAATTGATGCTTTAAAAGATGAAACTCCAGTTATTGCCTTTGGAAAAGGCTGTTGGTTTGCTTTAGATACCATGGCAAAAAGTGGCGCTTCCGCATTGGGTGTAGATTGGACGTGTTCGCCCAAAAATGCGCGTTATTTGACGGGCGGAAACATTACATTACAAGGAAATTTTGACCCAACTCGTCTTTTCAGTCCGCCATCAGAAATTAAAAAAATGGTGAAACAAATGATCGATGAATTTGGAAAAGACCGTTACATCGTGAATTTAGGTCATGGAATTCTGCCAAATATTCCTTTGGAAAACGCAGGCGCTTTCATTGAAGCGGTGAAGGAATATAAGCAGGAATAGATGTTGTGGCAGATTTTTAAAAAGTTAGATTTAAAGCAACTTTTTGGGTTGTTTTGGATGTTTTTAAAAAATCCGCAATACGCACTTCCAACTATTTTTGCCACAAAACGCTGTATGGACATTGCGTATGAGCAGTACGGAAGCAAGCATCACTTAGGAAATCCGGCAAATGCCTTTCGGCATGCGCTTTGGGTAATCTTGATTATCAAAAAGTGTTTAAAATGGCAAAACAACGAACAAAAGGCAAAAACTTGGGCAAAGAAATTTACCGATTGGCACGAGGATTTTTCGCCCAACGAAGCTTTGGAACACGCAATGGATTTGCATAATAACCACGTTGGAATTCTTTATTTTGAAGAAGTAAAAGATAAAAATGTAGCGGAAATCGTTTCGTTTTTAAAACAAAAAGCTTCGGAAGCGGTAAAGATTTCAACTATTGAAGAAGTTGAAAATTTAGAAAAGACATTAGTTTATATAGATTAACTTTTCCGTGCGACACGACACCAAACCAAATGATTAAAAACATCCTAAAAGGCATAAAAGCATACGCGGGAACTTTCAAGCTTATTGGGCAACTTGGGCTTTGGAAGTACTTTGGCGTGCCTATGGCAATTAGTTTTTTAACCGCTGTTTTAATTGGCTTTTCCGCTTGGGGGCTGAGCGATAATCTGGGAGCCTTTATTTCAAAAATCTGGTTTTGGGAATGGGGCGCACAAATTTTCAGAACCATAAGTGATTTTATTGGAGCATTAACAATCATTGCTTTAGGTTTAATTCTTTTTCGTCATATAGTTATGGCACTGAGCGCGCCATTTATGAGTCCCGTTTCGGAAAAGATTGAAAAACATCTTTTTGGAGAAAACCATTCGCACAGAAATACGTCAAACGCTGAGCAACTTTGGCGGGGGGTTCGAATAAACGTCCGGAATTTAATGATGGAACTTTTGCTCACAATCCCCATAATCTTGATAGGTTTTATACCTGTTTTAGGAATAATTTCTTCGGTACTTTTGTTTTTGGTGCAGAGCTATTACGCAGGTTTCGGGAATATGGATTACACTTTGGAACGGCATTATAAATATTCAGAAAGCATCCAATTTGTAAGTAGAAATAAAGGTTTGGCCATTGGCAACGGCATGGTTTTTATGGGGATGCTTTTGATTCCGGTGATTGGGATTATTTTGGTTTTGCCCCTTTCGGTGACTGCGGCGAGTACGGAGACTTTAAAGGTTTTGGAAAACACGAAATAACTTCAGAAAAAGATATGATGAAAGAAAAATTCGTAAAATACATAAAGAATTTGCAAAACGAAATCACTTCTGCTTTGGAAGAAATTGACGGATTGGCAAAATTCAAAGAAGACAAATGGACCCGGAAAGAAGGCGGTGGCGGACAAACCAGAGTGATTGAAAATGGAGCCGTTTTTGAAAAAGGAGGCGTAAACATCAGTGAAGTTCACGGGAAATTACCCGAAAGCATGCAGCAGTATTTTGGAGTAAAAGATGCAGATTTTTTCGCTTGTGGACTGAGTTTGGTACTTCACCCAAAAAACCCGATGGTGCCCACCGTTCACGCCAATTGGCGCTATTTTGAAATGTATGATGCTGAAGGAAATATTGTAGATAGTTGGTTTGGCGGCGGGCAAGATTTAACACCTTATTATTTATTTGAGGAAGATGCAACACATTTTCACCATGTCTGCAAAACCGCTTGCGATAGGCATAATCCGGATTTTTATGAAACTTATAAAAAGCGCTGCGACGAGTATTTTTGGAACGCGCATCGCGAAGAAGCGAGAGGAATTGGTGGTCTTTTCTTTGATTATTTAAAAGAAACGGACACGATGAAAATGCAGGATTGGTACAATTTCGTAACCGAAGTTGGCAACAGTTTCTTGGAATGTTATCTTCCCATTGTTGAAAAAAGAAAAAACCTTCCCTATTCCGAAGAAAACAGAACTTGGCAGGAAATACGCCGTGGCCGTTATGTTGAGTTTAATTTAGTTCACGATAAAGGCACGCTTTTCGGCCTAAAAACAAATGGCCGAATTGAAAGCATTTTGATGAGTTTGCCGCCGCATGTGCAGTGGCGCTATGATTTTCATCCCGAGACAGGAAGCGAGGAAGAAAAGCTTGTTGAAGTTTTAAGAAAGCCGAAAGATTGGGTTTGAATTGGAGTTAATTCTAACAATTTAATGTCACGAAAAAAGGCAAATAAAAGAATTTTCGAAATACTCCATGCTTTTGGAGATGATGGGCAAGAGAAACGCCCTGTCACCCATTGGTTTTATTTTGAAAAAAGAAAGGATTTGAAGCTTTTTGAAAGCTATGCTTGGGATATTGGATTTCAAACTTCGGTTAAACACCTTCGAAAAAGAAAGAATTATGATAAGCTTTTACTAATTATCTATAGGGTTGAAAGTGTAAACAAAAGTTTTATTGATTTTGACACTATGGAATTTTTTGAAATTGCAAAAAAGTATAACGGTATATATGATGGATGGGAAACGCCCATCGAAATGGATTAAGCAATCATTTCCAAATCAAAGCCTTTTTAGAGCCCACATTGTTTGTGTTTTGGTAATAATGAAAACGCGCTTTCAACAATAATTTTCTTCCTTCGGGATTTCGGGTGAAAGTGAGGATAGCCTTGCCATTGAATTTTTTCCAATGCTTAAAAAACAGCTCCGCGTCACTTTTCCGTTCAGCAAATATTTTCGGCACATTGTAATAATCTGAAATTTTTAACAGTTTCCGAAACCATCCGGCTTGGGTAATAATATAACGCGGATTTTCAACCGGCGCGATTATTTCCTCCAAATAATTTATAAAGAGAAGACTTTCCTTAACCGTTGCACCCTGTAAATAACAGGAAATAGCCCCTTGGTCAAATTCTTCAATGACAACTTTAAGTTTGGGTGCTGAAGTTTTAATTAATTCTTTTTTAACCATCGCTGCTTTTAGCGCCTCGGCAAATTTAAAAAGCTGTTTGTCCCTTCGTCCGAATTGAATATATAATTTCAAAGCTTTTATGGTTTTAGGAAGAAATAAGATTGCGAGTCCGCCAAAAACTGCGTAAAAAAAGTAAAGAATTCCTTTGGAAAGAAGATTCGGAAGATTGTTTATAAAAAGTTCGGGCAATGTAATTAACACCAAAGCGGAAAGTTCCACGAAAGCATATTTCACCAAATCGTGATAATACAATTTTTTCGATTTTTCCGAAGTTGATTTTTCATCAAAATTCACTTTTAGCTCGCGAATTAAAACATTTCCTTCTTTCAAAGCTGCTTCCCAGCGCTGTTTTACGTTTTTTCGGTTTTGGGAAAGTGACTCCATTTTTTCATTTAAAGCCGCTATTTCAGAAAATCCGTTCGCTATTCCCAATCGATCTATTCCGTTTTCTATGAAGGTTTTTCCTTGTAGCGAAACGCCGCAGAAGGCATCAAATCTGCGGCTTAAGGTTTCTATGTCTGCTCCTCCCGATTCATTTGTAGGGTCCACACAGGCAATATGCCAAATATTTGCAACTTTCCCGGGCTGCAACTGGTTTACACGAATGGCCCGCCCCCGCATTTGGTTGGAAGTAACAAATGAACCAACAAACGAGGCAAGGACCAAAGTGTTGATTGCCGGCGCATCCCAACCTTCGCCCAAAAGCGATTTGGTGCCAATAAGCACTTCAATAAACCCTTCCTCAAAAAGCTGGGTCATGGCGCTTACCATTTCCTTTTTGCCGCTCACGGTTGGGTTTATGACTATGTATTCCGTATCCCAAAGAATGGATTGCGTAAAAGCTTCCGCAGAAATTTTGGCAGTCAATTCGTCCACCAGCGAATTGTGGATTAAAATCAAAGAACCCGTTAAAACAGCTAATTTATCTTTCTGAAGTTTTAAAGATTCATCCCTTTTTATCGCATTCCGAAGATGTTGAAATATAGGAACCACACCCAACTTATTTATTTCCGAAAGGGAATCGCCGTATTTAAAATCGAGAAATTCCTTTCGAATGTAATCTGAAAGAATAACCATCCGCAATGAGCTACCGAGACTTTCAGCTTCAATTTTGGTAATTTCCACAATGCTTTTAAGCTTAGATGGACTCTGCGAAAGCGAACGGTATAGGTTGTTTTCGCCTACAAGATTGACGCGTTTTTTATCAAAAGCCCCAATTTTTCGAAGCTCTTTTTCAATTGAATTTAATATTGCTTCGTTTTCAAGATGATTTTTCCTTTCGTCAACCAAAAGGGGCTGCAATAGCGCTTCCACCCATTCGTAATTAAACGAGGGAAAACTCACATTTTTAGGTTTTACGCCCAACAATTCAATCTTTTCATGAGGAATTTTAAAAGCAATTGAATTCAAATAAATAAGTATCGCCGAATAGAAATCTGGATGCTCGTAAATAGCTTCCAAATTCGTTTCCGTATTCGCAAAAAAAGGATGTTTCAGTATAAAATTCTGGAAATGTTCATTCGCTTTTAAATCTGAAACAAACTGAATCAATTGCTCGCGATATTTTATGATGTAGCGAATCTGTTCCTGTTCGGGTTTGGAAAAATAAATGTAATCCTGATGCGGACAGAGATTGCCTTCCTTTACGAGTTCTGGCAGGCCGATTTCCATATCAATCGGGCCGCAAAGTTCAAAATACTTGGCTATTTCACTTGGTTCACTATCGTAGGGAGGCGTTGCGGTAAGCGAAACTAATGTGTGTTTGGGCAATTGTTTTAAGCTGAAAAGCGGCTTCCACCATTCGTTTTTTAAGTGATGGGCTTCGTCCAAAATAATGTTTTCAATTCCAGCATTTTCAAAAAAATGGAGTAGTTTTTCTTCGGAATTTTCCAATTCATTTTTAAAAAAAGAATGCAGGGATTGATAGGTTGAAAAAGTAATCGTTTCCGGATTTTTAATGTTGAAGGAAACCGAAATTGAATTTTCATGTTTCACAAAACACTCCAACATACGCTCGTTCCATTGGTTTCGGATGGTTAGGGTAGGCGATAGAACCAGCGTTTTTTTATTGATTCTCCGCATCATTTCCAACCCCAGAACCGTTTTGCCCGAACCCGGCGGAGCCACGACGTGAAGATGATTATCCTCTAAATAAACTTGAAAATCCTCCAAAAACCGCGCTTGGTAGCTGCGCCAATTAAATTTAAAAAGAAGTGAGGATAGCAGGTTCAATTTATGGAAGGCTCAGATTATAATAGTAAATTTGCAACGCCAAAAATAAGGTATTTCAACGAGGTGAAAATCCTGTTATTGGTTTAATAATATTACTGAATTGATTATTGAATATAGGGTTTCAGATTTATCAAAAAATCTAAAATCTAAAATCTCAAGTCTAAAATCTTAATAGCTATGTACCCACTAAGAAGAAACCGAAGATTGCGAACCAACGAAAGTATGCGAAGCCTGGTCCGTGAAACTATTATAAGCCCCAATGATTTTATCGTGCCGCTTTTTGTGGTGGAAGGAAAAGGTGTAAAAGAAGAAATTGCTTCTATGCCTAACTATTACAGATTGAGTTTGGATAATCTTCAAAAAGAAGTAAAAGAACTTTGGAAACTCGGTTTGAAGTCGGTTTTGCTTTTTGTGAAAGTTGATGATAAACTGAAGGACAATAGCGGAAAGGAAGCCTTAAATGCTGATGGATTGATGCAACGCGCCATAAAAACGGTGAAGGATGCAGTTCCCGAAATGATTGTGATGACCGATGTGGCCTTGGATCCGTTTTCAGTATATGGGCACGACGGAATTATTTCCGAAGGAAAAGTTTTGAACGACGATACCAATGCGGTCTTGGCTGAAATGTCCCTAAGCCACGCCATTGCGGGTGCGGATGTGGTTGCGCCCAGCGATATGATGGACGGACGCATTTTTGAAATCAGAACCCTTTTAGAGGACGAAGGTTTCTGCGATACCGCGATTATGGCGTATAGCGCCAAATATGCTTCAGCTTTTTACGGGCCGTTCCGGGACGCGTTGGATTCAGCTCCAGTTGATGCAAAAGATATTCCGAAGGATAAAAAAACCTATCAAATGGATTACGGCAACCGCGAGGAGGCCATCCGAGAAACCTTGATGGATATTGACGAGGGCGCAGATATTGTAATGGTAAAACCCGGACTTTGCTATTTGGATATTGTACGTGATATAAAGGATACCGTAAATGTTCCTGTTGCGGTTTATCAAGTTAGCGGTGAATATGCCATGTTGAAAGCCGCGGACGAAAAGGGCTGGTTGAACCACGATGCAGTAATGATGGAGCAGGTTACGGCCATAAAAAGAGCCGGGGCTTCTATGATTGCTAGCTATTTTGCTAAAGATGTCGTAAAGCTTATTAATTAGCAAAATTTTATCTTTCCGAATTCAATTTTCGCATACATTTGCTGCGTGAAACTTTGTGGAAAATATATAAGTAGATTGTTTTTATCGATTGCCCTTGTGTTGGTGTTCGGTAATGTAGCTTTTGCAAGTGAAGCGATTGCAGATAAAAACAGGACTGCTGTTATTTCTGAGTTCCAGAATGATAATCAAAAACCATTAGTTTTTAATGAAATTTCTGTTGGGGAAGTTTCGCAAATAGTTTCTCAGAATGAATATTCAGGTCTTGACTTTTATGGACTGTTTAATTCTGGCAGAGATTTTTCTTATTTACGCGCCTCTTCTTCAGTTAATTCTTCTTACTTCTTAAAGGACAAACGGGAGCTTATCTTCCGCCATTTGTTTCCCTTCCATTTTTTTTGGTGATTATTTGAGATTGCTTCGGTTTGTTTGGATTGGTTTCCAAGCATTTTTTATTCAAATTTATTCATCTTAAAAATTTTTCATCATGGAATTTAACACAACCCTAGTAGGGGTAATTATACTGTTATTGATATTTGTGCCCGTGGGTTATTTAATCTTGAACACCACCGGCAAGGACAAAAAGGCAAAGAAAACTGTATCGCAACTGTCGCAGACCAAGGGCATACAGATAAAGAACATAGAGGTAATAGGCAATTGCGTTATTGCTGTTGACGAAACTTCAAAAAAACTTGTTTACTCTTCTAAAACCAATCCTAGCGGTGACTTTAAGATTGTAGATATAACCGAGGTGCGGGAATGCCGTGCCAAGAGCATTAAGCAGACAGACAAAACCCTTGATTGGGTTGGGCTGGAACTAGTTGAAAAGTCAGGCAGGTTGGAAATACCTTTTTATATGGAAAACGATGACGAAGGGTACACCAAAGATCCGTTTGCATGCCTACAGGATGCCAAGCGCTGGGAAGGGACATTGAAACCCTTACTGAGGGCTTCGTAATTTTAGTTTTTTAAGAAAACCGCCCTTTGTGGCGGTTTTTTTAATGCAATTAACAAAGCCTTACCTAAAATCTGTTTTTAAATCTTTATTTTAGATGAAAATTTCGAAAACCAACTATGACCTTACTGATTGTTTATGCAGTGCTTTCCATTTTCTTTTCTTTTTTGTGCTCTATATTGGAAGCCGCGCTGCTCAGCTTTACACCCACATATCTGAGGATGAAGACCAAAGAGGGAAAAAGCTATGCCACAACCCTTACCAATTATAAAAAAGACATTGATAAACCGCTAATTGCAATCTTAACCCTCAATACTATTGCACACACTGTTGGTGCAATCCTCGTGGGGGTTCAAGCAGAAAAACTACCCTATAAGGTAGAAGTTTGGGGAGTGAATTTAGTGGGAATTGTTTCCGCAATTATGACAATGTTGATTTTGGTGGTTTCTGAAATTATCCCGAAAACCATTGGTGCTACTTATTGGAAAAAACTGGGCTCTTTCACGGCAACCTTTCTAAACCTCATTATCATTCCGTTGAAATACACTGGAATCCTGTGGTTGCTAATGCTCATTACTCGTATGGTTGGCAAATCTGCCCACGTAAGTACCATGAGCCGTGAGGAATTCATGGCCATAACCGATGCCGCTGAAGAGGAAGGCGTTTTTGAGGAAAGCGAAACAACGGTAATCAAAAATTTACTTGTTTTTAAAAGCGTACACGCCAAAGATGTAATGACGCCCTTTACGGTTGTTACATTAGAAGATGAGACGAAGAGTTTGGATGAATTTCACCAAAACCATAAAAGCCTTCGGTTTTCGAGGATACCGGTGTATAAAAACAAAACACATAATATTACAGGTTTTGTGCTTCGTGACGATGTGCTGGAAGAAATTGTGGAAGACCGTGGCGATAAATTGTTGAGCGACTTAAAGCGGGAAATTTTTGTGGTTGCTTCAGAAAAACCCATCCCAGAACTTTTCGAAACATTTATAAAACAACGGGTACATATTGCATCTGTAGTGGATGATTTTGGAAATACCATAGGGGTGGTAACAATGGAAGATATTATTGAAACGCTGCTTGGACTTGAGATTATGGACGAGAGCGACAACATAGAAGATATGCAGCTACAGGCACGAAAAAACTGGGAGCGCCGCGCTAAGCGTATGGGAATTGAGATTAACAGAGATATAGAACTAGAACGGGGCGATGATGAACAGGAGCTATGATGATTATGTTGACACTCCCATAGGGATATTAATGCTTTCCTTTAATGAAAAGTTTGAATTGGTTTCGGCTATTTTTCCTGAGGATGAAATAACGCTTCCCGTAGCCAATGGTTTGGGAAGTGAGGAAATTCAGCGTGTGAAGAAACAATTCAAGGAATACTTCAATGGTTCCAGAAAAACTTTCGATATACAACTTTCACCCGAAGGAACCGAATTCCAAAAAAGGGTTTGGAATAAACTTTCAAATATTCCATACGGCAAAACCGCAACCTATCAACAGATGGCCAATACGTTGGGCGACCCAAAAGTGATTCGTGCAGCGGCTTCTGCAAATGGGAAGAACCCTATTTCCATAGTAATTCCCTGTCACCGTGTTATTGGTAGTGATGGTTCGCTTACGGGTTATGCCGGCGGATTGCACAGAAAGAAATGGTTGCTGGAACACGAAAACCCTTCACCGCAACAATCCCTTTTTTAAATGAAACCATTTCTAAAATTTGTAAAGTGGCTGTTAATTCTGCTAATTGTTGCAGTATTGGGGCTTTACATTTCAGGCTATGGCTATATTTTAAAGGGAGTTTGGGTAGTTTATCTTCACGGACACACCACAGCCTATATTGACGATTTTAAGTTTTTTGAAAACGAAAAAATTCCCGCAAGTACCAACCCGCAACCTTGGCCAATCCATAAAGACTACAATATTGTTGAGGCTACAAAAACACTTGCCGAAACAAACGATACACTCGGCACCGTTGCCTTTTTAGTAATAAAAAATGATAGTATTTGGTATGAAAAGTATTTTGATGGTTTTGGGAAAAGTTCGCAAACAAACTCTTTTTCCATGGCGAAAAGCATTACTTCGGCTTTGTTGGGGAAAGCAATTGACGATGGGTTTATAGAAAGTTTGGACCAGCCAGTTGGTGATTTTTATCCGCAATATGCCGAGAGTGGAATGACGGTTGGCGATCTTTCCTCAATGGCCTCAGGTTTGGATTGGGACGAATCCTATTCCAATCCGTTTGGGATGACGGCGCGGGCCTATTATGATGATGATTTGGCGGAAACTATCCTGAAATTGGAAGTAGTTGAAAAACCTGGCGTTCGTTTTAAATATTTAAGCGGAAATACCCAGCTCTTGGCAATGGTAATTCAAAAGGCTACGCAGAAACAGTTGGCAGATTATTTATATGAAAGTTTTTGGCAACCCATGGGTTTTGAGCAACCAGCAATTTGGCAAATTGATGATGATGAAAGCAGATTGGTCAAGGCGTATTGTTGCTTGGGAAGCAATGCGCGGGACTTTGCACGTTTCGGGAAACTGTATAAAGATTACGGAAAATGGAACGGAAAGCAACTGCTAGATTCTACATTTGTGGTGAAAAGCATAACGCCACGCTTTGCGGAAAGTCCAGAATACGGTTATGGGTTTTGGCTGAGTGATTTTAAGGGAAAGAAAATTTTTGTGATTCGTGGTATTTTGGGACAGTATGTTATTGTGGTTCCAGAGGACGATTTGATTATTGTTCGGTTGGGCCATCAACGTGGTGGTAAAACAGGGATGCCTTTTAGTTTAGATTTTTATGTGTATGTTGATGAGGTATACAAAATGCTTACTCAAAATCAATAATTTTTTCGTAGCTTTAAACTTCTCCCCGATTGCAATTTTCAAATTATGATTAAGCGTATAAACTTGGAACATATTCTGTTTCTTGATATTGAAACCGTTCCGCAGCATGAAAATTTTGATGAATTGGACGATACTTCCAAAACGCTTTGGGAACTGAAAAGCCAATACCAACGCAAGGATGAAATTTCTGCGGAAGACTTTTACGAACGCGCCGGCATTTGGGCAGAATTCGGGAAAATTGTCTGTATTTCTGTAGGCTATTTTGTGCTAAAGGGCGACGTTCGCAATTTTCGCGTTACCAGTTTTCACGGTGATGAAGTGAAAATTTTAAATGATTTCAAAAGTCTTTTGGAAACACATTTCAACAAACCCCACCATTTACTTTGCGCGCATAATGGGAAGGAATTTGACTTTCCCTTCATTGCCAGACGGATGATTATAAATGGTATCGATATTCCTTTCAAATTAGATCTCTTCGGAAAAAAACCTTGGGAAGTTCCGCATTTGGATACGCTGGAGCTTTGGAAATTCGGCGATTATAAAACCTTTACTTCTCTTAAATTGATGGCACACGTTTTGGGCATTCCGTCGCCAAAAGATGATATTGACGGCAGCCAGGTTCGCAGTGTTTATTATGAAGAAAAAGATATTGACCGAATAATTACTTATTGCGAAAAAGATGCTGTTACGGTAGCACAGATTTTCCTTAGGCTTCGCAATGAAGGTATTCTGGATGAAAGTGAAATTCTTTCTGTATAATACGTTAATTCTGGCAGTAATACTTATTTAAGGATTTCATTATAAATTTTAGTAGCTTTACCAGCCACATTCAAATATATTTTTTATGACAATTTCAAAATTTATCCCAAAATCGTTTTTGATACCTATGTTAGCTGCGCTTCCTCTTTTTATATCTTGTAAGGATGAGAAGAAGATAGAAGAGAAGGCGCCAGCCACAACCCAAGAGGCAACCCTTGAACAAAAGAAACAGGCTTTACAGAATGTTGCGCCTACTTCTACCACCACAACTAATTCTAGCAATAACGGAGGTGCCGTGAATCCGCCCCACGGACAGCCGGGTCACGATTGTGCTATTCCAGTGGGTGCGCCTTTGAACGGAGCCTCGGGAAGTACCAATGCCACCCCCACGACCAATAAAGCGAATGCCGTGCCGGCATCTATTTCTGGCAAAGGTGTAAACCCGCCCCACGGGCAGCCAGGCCATAGATGTGATATAAAAGTGGGGGATCCACTTTAAAAAACCTATACTTAAAAAAAGCGGCCCGTTTCAGCAATGAAACGGGCCGCCTTAATTATCAATATTAACTAACTATTCTTTTATAAAACGCTTCATTAGTTTGTTGCTATCAGTATTTATTTCAAGCATATAGACACCGCTTTGCAATGATGAAACATCCAAGTTTTCGGTAAATGAACCTTTACCAACAACTTGTCCAATCACATTATAGATTACATAATCCTTTCCAGTTGCTTCAACTAACGAAATATTTAACGTATGTTTTGCAGGGTTTGGATAGATAGACATTTCTGAATTGTTGAAACCTGTATCTCCAGTTATACCTTGGTTAACGGAATTACTGATTATTACCGTATAATCCTCCACTTCTCCATAGGTAAATGTTTCGCAAGAGGTTGGGTTTGCATTGTATTTCATAGAAACACGCATTCTTGTTGCCCCGGAAAGTGCAGATGTAGGAACAGTAAAACTTCCAGAAACAGATGATGCGGTTGTGCGCGAACGTGAATATACTTGTTCACCAGAATCATTGAAATCGCCGTCCTGGTTATAGTCAATCCATACGCGGTATGCTTCACGATATACAGTACCCGTCCATCGTGGTGTAATGGTGATGGTATTGCTGCTTCCTTTGGTTAATGAAGTAGAAATACTTGTGAAATCTGCATACCCATCATTGTTACCAGAAAGATTGTTGATGCTTCTAAGTTGGACTCTATCTATGTATTCATCATTTGTATTATTTCCTTGTGAAGTACAATACGTAACTGTATTTGAAAGCGTAGTAACGTTTACAGTGTTACTGAAGCCCGAATTGTTACCGGCCGCATCGTGTGCGCGAACTTTAAAAGAATAAGCGGTAGCAGGTGAAAGCCCAGTAATATTTGCTGAAGTGCCTGTAACGCTTCCTAAGTTTGTACTGCCTTGGAAAACATCATAACCGGTAACGCCCACATTATCTGTGGAAGCATTCCATGAAAGGCTAAGCGTAGTTTGGGTTACGTTTGAAGCTGCCAAACTTGATGGGGCGGTTGGAGCCTGAGTATCTGGCGCTCCTGCACCCAAGTTGATTGTATAGTCTTCAACCTCCCCATAACTGAAAGTTTCACAGGATGTTGGAATTCCGTTGTATTTCATAGAAACCCTCATTCTTGTTTCTCCTCCAACAGTCCCTGATGGAACCGTGAACGTTCCACTGTTTGGAGTGTTAGTTGAAGCAGCTTTGGACCAAACCAATTCACCTGCATCTCCAAAGTCTTCATCACCATTATAGTCAATCCACACAGCATAGCCTTCATTGTAGATAGTTCCAGTCCATGTAGGAGTTACGGTAATGGTATAAGTCGCACCTTCATTTAAAGTAGTTGAAATACTTGTATAGTCTGAATAAAGTTGTGCGCCCGAGGCATTGTTGATGGTATTTAACTGTACGCGGCTTATGTATTCATCATTTACATTGTTACCCTGTGAAGCACAATAGCTGCTTCCGCCACCACCACCGTATGGAGCGCCAACACCTACAGCATACCAAGCGTTTGTGGTTGCAATTTCCTCTGGGCTATCTGCGCCGTAAAGATCTCTTGCAGCTTGAATAGCGCCATTTCTGGCATCGCTGTACTGTGAGTTTGAGTTTAAGTAAACAGTTAGGTTTCTGTAAGCAATAGCAGCTGCTTTGTCCATCCCAATTCCGGTAACGTTATAGCTGTTGCCTAAATCGTTAGTGCCACTTTTCCCTACGGTTAAAATATAAAACCAGAAGTTTTGCACGCCAGAGTTAATGTGTACACCACCGTTATCGCCTGAGCCGGAATACCAATTGGTTCCCAAATAAGTGTCTGGATCGCCATAGGCATTCGGGTTGCTCATGGAGCGAAGCGCACCACCGCTTCCGCCAGCACCAATGTCATCACCCATTAGCCAATCGTTTGTTCCAGAGGCAAACTTTTCAATGGATTCACCGAAAATGTCTGAAAAAGATTCATTCAAAGCTCCCGATTGGTAGCTATAAACAAGATTTGCAGAATATTCGGTAACACCGTGAGCAATCTCGTGGCCACAAATATCCAAGGATACCAATGGGCCATAGTTTACGCCATCACCGTCGCCGTATGTCATACGGCTACCGTCCCAAAATGCGTTCACATAATTTGAGGAATAACTAACGTATGATTTTATAATGGCTCCTGCATTGTTATAGGAATTTCTTCCGTGTTTTTGGCTGAAGTATTTGTGGGTACGTTCCGCGCCAAAGTGCGCTTGAACACCTGTAGGATTGGAAGTAAAGCTAGTTGAACTGCTTGTAACATCCACCGCATTGTTATAGTTGGTGCCGTTATTCATGTCAAAGGTCTGAATTCCGTTACCGTCAGCTGTTTGGCGCAAACGGTATGGGCCAGAGGCATTATCGGCCGTAAAGGACACCGTGCCGTTATAAAGGCTGTTTCCCGTCGCGGGCACATTTGCATGGTGAATGCGCTTGTTTTCAAAAATGAATTGTCCCGTTTTCGCATCAATATATACATCGGCTCTGTAAAGCGGTGCCGTTGCGTAAATATCAAACTTATAGGCAAGTCGGTTTGTTTCGGTTATGTTTTTCATTGCTGGAAAAATTACCAATTCGCCAGTAGGTTTATGGTAGTCCGCCAAAGCTGCTTCCGAAGCATTTTGCCACATATATTTTGTAGCGCCCACGTGCGCCATAGCACTGTTCAAAGCTTGCGGGCCAGATATTGAAGGCGTAACACTAAAATCATCTGCAATGGGGGAATAAAATGAATTCAATGTCTGTACCATGCCATTTTTACTACTCAATGTTACGGTTGCAAATTCCACTTTTACACCGTTAAAATACTGTTGCATTTTTTGGTGTATAAATCCTAACGGGTCTTGTTCTTGTTTTAGCGTAGTAAATGAAGTTTGTGAAGATGGGTTTAAAACGTCCTTGAAAATTTGAGTGGAGTTTTGAAGCGAATACGATTGTGATGCATCAAAAACTACTAGACTTGGTGGTTCTTTTACGCTTCTCTTTTCATCTTTTTTGTTTTGGGCAGAAACCACTGCGGTAAAAGCAAAAATTAAAAGGGTGAATAGAAAAACGAACTTGTTAATTTTTTTCATAATAAATAAGATTTAGTGAATAAATAGGTTTGTTGTGTTGTTAAACAACTCTTAAATGAACGATAATTTTAGATAAAATGAAATTTTATTCGATGAACTGTAGTTAAAATTTTAATACTCCCTTTTATCCTATCTTTGAAATTATGAATAGAACACCATTGTTATCAGTCAATGCACTTACAGTTTCCTTTGGAAATAAGAAAAAGCTTGTTGAGGTTTTGCACAATATTTCTTTTGATGTTTTCGAAAATGAAATAGTGGGCATAGTAGGCGAATCTGGTTCCGGTAAATCGGTCACTTCACTTTCCATCATGGGTTTGTTGCCCAAAAAGCTAGCAAATCTTTCGGGAAACGTCATTTTTGAAGAAAAAGAACTACTACAAATCACCGAAACAGAATTCCGAAATATAAGAGGAAAGGATATAGCAATGATTTTTCAGGAGCCCATGAGCGCCTTAAATCCCTCATTGAAATGTGGTTTTCAGGTTGCCGAAATTCTACGGCTTCATTTAAAGATGAATGTTTCAGAGGCAAAAAAGGAAACCATTTCATTGTTCGAAAAAGTGAAATTGCCACGCCCAGCAGAGATTTACAATAGTTATCCGCACCAGATAAGCGGCGGGCAGATGCAGCGGGTTATGATTGCCATGGCCATTGCCTGTAAGCCTAAACTCCTTATTGCCGACGAGCCCACAACGGCCCTCGACGTAACCGTACAAAAGGAAATCCTTTCTCTTCTGAAGTCTATTCAGCAGGAAACAAAAATGGCAATGCTCTTTATCTCGCACGATTTAAGCTTGGTTTCTGAGATTGCCGATAGGGTTGTAGTAATGTATAAAGGCGATATTATTGAAAATGCAACAACTGAAGAGATATTTAAAAACCCAAAGGCAGCATATACCAAAGCTCTCTTGGCGTCTAGGCCGTCGCTGAACGTACGTTTAGCAAAATTACCCACCATTGCATCAATAGCCGATAAGAGTTTTAAGCCCAGAGAAGTAAAACCAGTGGAACGGGCTAAAAGGCACAAACACATTTATACAAAAAAACCAATCCTGGAGATTGTCAATTTGGAAAAATATTATTTCAGCAATGTGGGAATGTTTTCAAAAGCAGAAGTTGTAAAAGCTGTAGACGATATTAGCTTCACTGTTTTTGAAGGTGAAACTCTAGGTCTTGTGGGCGAATCAGGCTGTGGAAAATCTACTTTGGGAAGAACCATTCTTCAACTTGAAAAAGCAACTTCAGGAAGCATAAAATATAGGGGGAAGGAACTTACAAGGCTTTCAAAAGGTGAAATCAGAAATCTTCGGAAGGAAATACAGATTATTTTTCAGGACCCCTATTCATCACTGAACCCGCGTTTAATGATAGGCCAGGCGCTGATGGAGCCGATGGAAGTGCACGGTTTGGGTAAATCGGCTAAAGAAAGAAAAGAAAGCGTGTTGTCACTACTGGAAAGAGTAGGACTTGATGAAAGCTATTTTTACCGTTATCCACACGAACTTTCGGGCGGGCAACGCCAGCGGGTTGGTATTGCACGAACAATAGTTGTAGAGCCTAAGCTGGTAATTTGTGATGAATCCGTTTCGGCTCTTGATATTTCGGTGCAGGCGCAGGTTTTGAACTTGCTTAACGAACTAAAAAATGATTTTGGTTTCACCTATATATTTATATCGCATGATTTGGCAGTGGTAAAATATATGTCGGACCAACTTTTGGTAATGAACAAGGGGAAAATTGAGGAGTTGGGCGATGCCGATGAAATTTATGAAAACCCCCAAACAGACTATTCAAAAAAACTAATTGAAGCGATTCCCAAGGGAATTTAAAAATATAAAATTAAAAAACCCGTTCTAACCTCACGAAGAACGGGTTTAATAATTTATCTGTGTGTAATGACAGATTTGGGGCGTAAAACAACCATAAAAAAAGTTTAGACCAATAAAAACACTTTCTTAAAAATGAAAAGCACATTTAGTACCAATTCTTTTGTGCTTTTAAATGATCTAATTACTTTTTCCATATGAGGTTAAGTTGGTAAGATTTGGGTCTGCTAAGATGAAAACATTTTTCTAATAAAGCGATAAAAAGCATATAAATTCGATGAAATACACTAAATTTTAACATTTAAGCATTTTTACTCCCTTTTTTAACATAAAAAAACCATGCTAGCGCATGGTTCTTGAATTGTAAAAGTGGAGCAAATATTAAAATTTCATCTCTTTAATTTCTCCATTAACTATCAAATCACCTTCTGTAGCTTTTTGAATTTCTTCAACTGAAACCCCTGGAGCGCGTTCAAGTAAATGAAATTTTCCATCTTTAATTTCCATTACCGCAAGATTTGTCACTATCTTTTTTACACAATTTACGCCTGTAAGCGGCAAACTGCACTCTTTTAATAGTTTTGATTCTCCTTCACGGTTGGTGTGCATCATCGCCACGATAATATTTTCAGCAGATGCTACGAGGTCCATAGCCCCGCCCATTCCTTTAACCATCTTCCCTGGTATTTTCCAGTTCGCAATGTCACCATTTTGTGAAACCTCCATGGCTCCTAATATCGTTAAATCTACGTGTTGGCCGCGAATCATCCCAAAACTCATAGCCGAATCAAAAAACGATGCGCCGGGCAATGCTGTAATGGTTTGCTTTCCCGCATTTATTAAATCTGGGTCTTCTTCCCCTTCAAAGGGAAAAGGCCCCATGCCGAGAATACCGTTCTCACTTTGGAATTCCACACTTATATCATCACGTACAAAATTGGCAACTAATGTTGGGATACCGATTCCTAAATTTACGTAATAACCATCCTTCACTTCTTTTGCAATGCGCTGTGCTATTTGTTCTTTTGAAAGTGCCATAATTTTAATTTGAAGATTTTTAATTTGAAAACTTGATGATTAGCTGTACTTCAGTAGTGTAATAATAACCTGCATTTATTTTCAAATCAGTTTTTTATTTTTGCTTGTACTGATGATTTTAGATATAATTTTTATGATTGAATCCAACTCTGAAAATAATTTTTCTGAAGGGTTTGGAAAATGCTTTGAAGCTGTACAAAGTTTCAGCCAAAATTCAGTTTCATCTGCTTCTTTCGCTGCTATTTTAAATTTGTGGATAAAATCAGCTTGACTTTCTGCATTCTGTGCTTCTTTTGTATTTGCTCCTATGGAAGTGCCGCTTTTGAATACCTGTGATGCCATTTCAAATTTGTGAAGTTTTCGTAATTCTTCTGCAAAATCAATAATGTCAACAGCGAACGCGAAAGTCTTAGATACAATCAAATTGTCTTTGTCATTTCTCATTCTCTAAAGTATAAATACCCCTTCACTTTTCAAATTTTCAAATCAATACATTTTCAAATCATTTTTTTCTAACTGTTAGTTGCTCAATTCTCTTTTCGTACTTCTCTCCTTGGAATATGCGTTGTATAAATATTCCTGGGATATGTATTTGGTTTGGGTCCAATTCCCCAGCGGGAACTAATTCCTCCACTTCGGCTACGGTAATTTTTCCGGCGCCACACATAGCTGGGTTAAAGTTTCTCGCGGTTCCTTTAAAGATAAGGTTTCCTGCTTCATCACCTTTCCAGGCTTTCACAAAAGAAAAATCTGCCTCAAAGGCTTTTTCCATTACGTGCATTTTTCCATGGAATTCACGGGTTTCCTTTCCTTCGGCTACCTCCGTTCCATAACCTGCGGGTGTGAAAAAGGCAGGAATGCCACTTCGGGCGGCTTCACAGCGTTGTGCCAAGGTTCCTTGTGGAATGAGTTCCACTTCCATTTCACCACTAAGCATTTGGCGTTCAAACTCTGCATTTTCCCCTACATATGAAGAAATCATTTTCTTTATCTGATGCTTTTTCAGTAGCAGGCCAAGCCCAAAATCATCTACCCCTGCGTTGTTTGAAATACAGGTTACGTTCTGAACATTTCGCCTTACCAATTCTGAAATAATATTTTCGGGAATACCGCACAGCCCAAAACCGCCGAGCATAAAAGTCATTCCGTCTTCAATGCCTTCACAAGCTTCGCGGACGTTTGCAACTGTCTTTTTTATCATTTTTTAAATTTTCTGAAAATTACGAAAATTCAGACTATAAAAAAACCTCACAGGCTTTGAAAACTTGTGAGGTTTGCTTTTGATCAAAGAAGATTTTTAAAAATCGAATTCATCAGGAATTTCCTCTACATCAGGATTTCCTTCACGCCATTTGGAACAATCGGTTTCAATGGAAAGATTTGCCGGGCGTTTAAAGTTTCCGGTGGAAACGTCAAGATCTTCATCGGCATAACAACTCTTCATATACATAGCCCAAATGGGCAACGCCATTGTAGCACCCTGTCCGTAGGCAGTTGACCCAAAGTGGGTGGCGCGATCATCGCCTCCTACCCAAACGCCTGTAACTAAGTTTGGAACCATGCCCATAAACCAACCATCACTGTTGTTCTGGGTAGTTCCGGTTTTACCGGCAATAGGGTTTTTGAAATCGTATGGGTAGCCTGTAACCGCTTTTTTATAAATTGGAGAGCCAGTGGCCCAGGTACCTCTTAACCTGGCTCCCGAACCCGATTGTGTTACCCCTTCCATCAAACTTACGGTTACGTAAGCAGTCTCATTACTGATAACGTCTTTTGTTTTTGGCACATTTTGATAAAGAACGGTGCCATTTTTATCTTCTATACGCTGAATTAAAATAGGTTCAACATAAACCCCTTCATTTGCGAAGGTACTGTACGCCCCCACCATTTCATATACGGAAACATCTGGGGTACCCAACGCTATGGAAGGCACGGCAGGCATATTTTCGGTATCAACGCCCATTTTTGCAACCAAGTCTATAACTGGTTCTGGGCCTACACGATCAATTAATCGAGCGGTAATGGTATTTATTGAATTTGCCAACGCATACTTTAAAGTTACCATACCACCATAACCGCCACCAGCATTTTTTGGGGCCCAAGGCTTTATTAAATTGTGCTTACCAGCAGGAATGGTATACATAGTATTTGGTAAAGTATCACAGGGAGACATATGCATTTGGTCTATGGCGGTAGCATATACAAACGGTTTAAAGGTAGAGCCAATTTGACGCCTTCCTTTCTTTACCATATCATATTTAAAGCGCTTGTAATCTATACCGCCTACCCACGCTTTCACTTCCCCGGTTTGGGGAGTCATTGACATCATTGCTGCCTGTAAAAAAGATTTGTGGTAACGGATGGAATCCATAGGGGTCATTACTGTATCAATCTCACCTTTCCATGAAAAAATACGCATAGGTACTTTCTTTTTAAAGCTACTAATGATTTCTTCCTCGCTTTTTCCCTGTTTTGTCATTTCTCGCCAACGGTCGCTTTTGCGCATTGCAGAGTTCAATATCCCTTCCGTCTCTTTCTCCGTAATATCACGGAATGGGGCTGTTTTGTTGTTTTTGTTCTGCTCATCAAAGGCTTCTTGCAGATGTGCTATATGCTTTTTAACAGCATCTTCAGCATATTCCTGCATTTTACTATCTATGGTTACATACACTTTTAAACCATCTTGGTAAATATTGTATTTGCTGCCATCGGGCTTGGGGTGTTCCTTAATCCAATCTTCCATAAAATGGCGGGCATATTCACGGAAATATGTTGCGCTACCTTCATCATGACCTTGCGGGGTGAATTTTAAATTCAAGGGTAAGGCTTGAAGCGAATCCATTACTTTTTCTGAAATAAAATCATATTTTTCCATTTGGGCCAAGACCACATTTCTCCTTTCCAAAACCAATTCCGGTCTCCGGTTGGGATTAAATAGCGAAGAATTTTTGAACATCCCTACCAGCATGGCGGCTTCAGCAGTTGTCAATTGCGATGGTGGCTTGTCAAAATATATGTTTGCGGCGCTCTCGATCCCTACAGCTTGATTTAAAAAGTCATACTCGTTGAAATACATCGTGATTATTTCCTCTTTTGTGTAACGTCTTTCCAAACGGGTGGCAATAATCCATTCTTTCACTTTTTGAATAACCCTCTCTAATTTATTTGATGCCCTCTGGTCCGTAAAGAATAATTTTGCCAACTGTTGGCTTATGGTACTTGCGCCCCCACGGCTGCCCAAAAACGCAACAGCGCGGATGGTTCCTCTTCCGTCAATACCTGAGTGGTCATAAAAGCGCACATCTTCGGTGGCTATCAAAGCATTTACCAAATGGTCGGGTAGGGTGTCAAATGGAACGGGTGTTCTGTTTTCTTTGTAGAACTTACCAATAGTTTTTCCATCGGAAGAAATAATCTCAGTAGCAAGATTTTTTTCAGGGTTTTCAAGGCTGGTTTCATCGGGAAGACTTCCAAATACGCCCCAGGACGCTAATAGAAAGAATAGGATAATCAATAAAATGAAGCCTGCAAAAAGCTTCCAAAATGTTCTGATGTGATGGCTTACATCAGATTGGTTTTTCTTTTTCGGGGATGTCTTTTTTTTCGTTGCCATATTTATTTCACTATTTGGAGGCTTCTTCAATACTGATGCCAACATCTGTAATGCCTTCGAGTTTTGTAACGCCTTCCACCTCGCCATTATTGCGCATTGCTTGGGCTATGTGTACGGTATAGGCACCTTCTTCAAAAAACTGAACATTCTCTTTATACCAAAGTTTGTTTTCCTTTACAGCCCCAATGCCTTGGCCCATCCAGGAACCATCAGGATTGGCCATTCGGTATTCCAGCGTATCGGCAACGGTTTTACCATTTGGAAAATTCATATTCACTATCAAAAATAAATTATTGTATTTATAATCGTTTGTATTTCTGATATTTAAAAAGAGATTATACTTTTTAAGTGAATCCAGTTGCGGAATTTTAAATTCAACAACTTCTTCTGAGCCCCAATGCCCGTCCATGGCTTGAATTTCACTGAAAACAGTTTCCGACTCACAAGAAACGAGCAAAACAGTAGTCAAAAAAAGTGCCAATAGCTTATTCATTTTTAGAAGGCTTTCTGTTTCTGTTTTGGTTTCCTGATTTATTTCTGGGCTTACTGCCAGATTTTTTGCGTTGGTTGTCTTTCGGACTGTTTCCCGCTACAGATGTTTCCGCTTTTCCACGCTTTTTGTTTCTGCTTTTATTTCTGCGTTTTTTATTTTTTTGCTTTGGTTGGTCAAAACGTGTTAGGCTATCTTGGCCCACCACATTGCTAAACGGTTCCTTTTCTACTTTTGGAGCTTCTATAATAAATTCCTCCAGCGCCATAGGTTTCTTGCCTTTTTTGTTCAGTTCTATTATTTCATTCGCTTTTTCTACGGTAAGTTCGTGCCAATTTGCAAATTCTTTTTCATAGGCATACCAAAGCAGCCCTTTGAAAATATCTATCTTTTGGCAGATGGCAGTGCCTTTTTCGGTTTGTAGTTTGGTTTCGGTATTGGGGAAAGACTCCAGCGCTTCCAAATAGGTATCCAGTTCATAATTCAAACAACACTTCAACTTACCACATTGCCCCGCAAGTTTTTGTGGATTTAACGAAAGTTGCTGATAGCGAGCCGCGGAAGTATTCACTGAACGGAAATCCGTCAACCAAGTAGAGCAACAAAGCTCGCGCCCACAACTGCCTATGCCCCCCAAACGTGCGGCTTCCTGCCTGAAACCAACTTGTTTCATTTCAATTCGGGTGTTGAATGTACGTGCAAATTCCTTGATTAATTCGCGAAAATCAACCCGTTCTTCAGCGGTGTAATAAAAAATTACTTTTGAGGCATCACCCTGAAATTCAACATCGCTAATTTTCATTTGCAGCCCGTGGCGGATGGCAATTTCACGCGAACGCTTTTGTACATCGGCCTCTTTATTGCGTACGCCTTGCCAAATGTCTATGTCTTTTTGTGAAGCCTTGCGATAAATTTTCGGCAGGGCTTCCACCTTTACTGGAACTTTCTTCTTTTTCATTTGTACCCGAACCAGCTCCCCAGTTAAGGTAACCATCCCAATATCGTGGCCCGGCGAGGCTTCCGTAGCAACCGTATCGCCAATGCTTAAAGTAAGATTTTCTGGATTTTGGAAAAATTCTTTTCTTCCGTTTTTAAAGCGCACTTCCACCGCATTAAAGGGTTCCATATTGGCAGGAAGTTGCATATTTGAAAGCCAGTCAAACACCGTTAATTTGTTGCAGCCATCGGTTCCGCAAGTACCATTGTTCTTGCATCCCTTTGGCTGTCCGTTGGCGCCAGTGGCACAGCTGGTACAGCCCATATTTTTTATATATAAAGCCCTTTTCAAAACGAAGAGGGACGAAAATTAAACAAATAATTTAATCAGTAAAGATACCAATAAAATTGACGATTGATGATTTACGATTTCAGATTTTTGAAGTCCCCTCCTTAAACGCTCCCCAAAGGGGTGGAAACGATATGGTTATCGCTCCCCTCCTTTGGAGGGGTTGGGGGAGGCCTATTTTTTAAACTTAAGCTTCTCCGAACGCCCTTTCTTAAAAATTTTATTACTGTTCGGAATGCCTTGGCGCAGGCGCTTCTGCTCTTCATATGGCAAGTGGATTATTTCAATACACTCCTCGCTACAGCAGTTTTCCATGGCCACGGCACATTTCTCACATTGTATAAACAGCAAATGGCAAGCTTCGTTTGCACAGTTTGTGTGGGTATCGCAAGGTTCGCCGCATTGGTGGCAGTGGCTTATTACCACGTCGGTAATACGTTCGCCACGGCGATGGTCAAAAACAAAATTCTTCCCTAAAAATTTGTTTTCCAAACCTAAGTTTTCCACTTGGCGTGCGTATTCAATAATGCCGCCCTCAAGCTGAAATACATTTTTAAAACCCTTGTGTTTATAGTAAGCGCTGGCTTTTTCGCAACGGATGCCGCCCGTGCAGTACATAACCAGCTTCTTGTCTTCTTTATGGTCTTTTAAATCTGCTTCTATAATGTCCAGCGAATCCCGAAACGTGTCCACATCAGGAGTTACAGCATTTTTAAAATGGCCTATTTCACTTTCGTAATGGTTGCGCATATCTACCAAAACCACATCGGGATCTTCAATAAGTTCGTTGAATTTTTGCGCATCCACGTGGATTCCCTTATTGGTAACGTCGAAGGTTTCGTCATTCAAGCCATCGGCAACAATCTTATCGCGCACTTTTACTTTCAGCTTTAGGAATGATTTCAAATCTTGTTCAATGGCAATGTTTAAGCGAACGTCTTTCAGAAAATAAATACCGTCAAGAAACTCCTTAAATTCCTTAAAACGTTTCGCCGGTACCGAGAGCTGCGCATTAATGCCTTCATGGGCCACATAAATTCGGCCCAAAACATCCTGCTCATACCAGGTTACAAAAAGATGGTTACGGAAAAGATGTGGATTGCCAATCTTGGCGTACTGATAAAAAGAAAGGGTAAGCCGTTCCTCGCCGGCCTGTTCCAATAATGCTTCCCTTTCTTTTGCACTTAATTTGTTGTACAGTTGCATGCTATACTTTTTTTAGGTGAAAAGAATTGATTTTTATAATGGTGCAAAAATACAGGTTTTAAGGAAATAGGGGAGATTAAAATCTTTTTAATAGCTAAATTCTTTAAAGAATTGTAGGAAAAGCCTCCGCCAAAAAGGGGGAAATCCCCCTAAAAAAAACAGGAAAAAACCTGTTTGGTATTTAAAAGGTTTAGGATAACTTTAAGAATTCAACTAACTTTAAACGGCTAACTTATGAATA